>Ga0315902_10000555_pt1 | contig 62817 bp, 53 predicted proteins | sample LakEriMetagenome_9_FD_203523 | JGI IMG/M metagenome (GOLD analysis project Ga0315902, IMG submission 203523) | Freshwater fungal communities from buoy surface, Lake Erie, Ohio, United States - Buoy 12 MA117 | ecosystem: Environmental > Aquatic > Freshwater > Lake > Lake biofilm | place: USA... | reverse complement strand
TTAGCTTTTACGGGCACAGTAGTAGAACACCCTGTTAATAACAACATAGAAATAATAATTATTTTTTTCATTTGTTTGGCTCCTGAGCCGCATCATTTAATGCTTTATAGAATTCCTTAGGAATTTCACACTGTCCTCCGGGCATGAATTTTGTATCGTATTTTACAATTTCTTTGTCAATATATTTTACAATATCACGACCACGTGTTTTAATATATTCTTTCTTCACTACTATTTTTTCAACTAATTTCACATTTTCTTGAGCAGACTTAGCTTCTGCTTCAGCCATTTTCTTCTCCATATCAGCCACTTTTAGTTGCCAGGCTTGCTCGTTAAGAATAGCCCCTTCCATAAATATCCCAAACGTCAGTAAGACAATTGATATAATTTGAATTGGTAACTTATATTTATTAACTAAAGGAATAAAGGCTAGCAAGAATCCAGCTATTATTCCTATTACTCCTGCTAATGTTATTGAATGAAAGACCCAGTCGGGTGTAAATGATAGTATCCACATGCAGTTATTTATCACCGAAGCATTCAAAATCCTTTAACCAATAGTAATACTTAAGAAAACCCTCTTCTACATTGATTTTAGGATAATAATCAAAGTCTTTTATAGCTTTCTCAATACTCAATCGTCCTCGTTTAGGAAAACTTAAGTCTCTAGGACCTACAATAAGTTCTCCTTTACCTGCAATCTTAATTGCTAATTCTGCTGCTTGTTTTAAAGTCCACATCTGATCCGCACTACGGGTTATATTGTAAATTTGATTTATTGTGTTATTGCTTAATGAGGCCTGAACAATACCTTCTGCTGCATCATCTACGTATGTAAAGTCTAATACTTCATCTGGTCCATTAACCTTTAAGGTTTGTCCTCGTATAGCCCCTAAAACAAATTTGCTAACAACCCTATCTTCCACATCAAGCTCGCCGTATACAGCACTAGGACGAATAATAACGTGTTCAATATTAGTCCTACGACTATAATCTTGTACAAGTTTCTCTCCCATAAGTTTAAAGATACCATACTGACCTATAGGATTGCACGGACTATCTTCTGTTACATCATGTTCAAAGTCCCCGTAGACCATACTTGAACTGATATACACAAATCTTTTTACATTATTCTTTATTGAGGCTTCTAGTAGATTAGTAAGACCCTCGCACATAACTCTCGCCCCTAAGGCTGGATCCGCTTCTACTGCTTTTTGTCTAGGATAGCTAGCACAATGTATTACTAAATCAGGTTGAAAATTTCTGAAAATTAAATTGATATTATGAATATCAACTATATCAACAATATAATTTTTATACTTGCTAATTTTTAGCCTACGTGCATTTATTAAGGAATCAATTTGCTGCTGAGGTATAAAACCATAATTAGTATGACTATCAATAATAATAAGTTCGTGATCATTTTCTAATTTACTTACAATGTTATGTCCTATTAGGCCCATACCACCAGTCACTAATATCTTCATTCGTATTTAAGTTTATAGTATGTCAATTGTTCGTCGGTCATTTGAGTTGTAATCGTATATTGCCAACCATACTCAAAGAAACTTCTGTGCCACGTAGGTTCTAATGTATTATTCATTACCCAATTTCCTTTATCAGATTTTTCCCATTCATATAAAGTTTGCGCAGCCCATAAATCAGGATCTTCTACATCGCTCATATTAAATTTATGAACGGTTATTGTTCTCATACTGCCATTGGAGCCTTTAATGAGCCATGAGATTGATAATCTTCTAGATGTATGTCATCCATTGTAAATTTAGTGATATCTTTTACGTCAAAACTTAGAAATAATCTTGGCAAAGGATACTCTTCCCTTGTCAACTGCTCTTTAACTTGTTCAACATGGTCTTTATAGATATGTGTGTCGCCCATACTGATTATCAATTCACCTACCTTTAAATTACATACATGTGCAATCATATGGGTAAGTAAAGCGTAACTAGCAATATTAAATGGAAGACCTAAAAATACATCAACACTACGTTGATACATATGACAACTTAGTTCTTTGTTATGATTGACATAGAATTGGCTCATAACGTGACAAGGAGGTAGTGCCATATCCTCTAATTCAGCAACATTCCATGAACTAAGTATATGGCGTCTGCTATGTGGATCTTCTTTAATTTGTGTTATTAAAGTTTGCAATTGATCAATAGCAACACGAACTGGTGGCTTATCTGTCTTAACCCAATCACGCCATTGTACACCATATATGCGACCTAAATCGCCTTCAAACTTTGCCTTATGTTTCCAATATGGTGCAAGTGCGTTCCATGTCCATATTGTTACTGTTCCATCACGTGTACCATGTGTTAGTTCTGCAAGTCTACGCTCGTCGCTTGAACCTTCGATAAACCAAAGTAATTCAGCGACACATGCTTTCCAAGCCAACTTTTTAGTTGTGATGGCTGGAAAGCCCCTACGCAAATCAAAGCGAACACTACGTCCAAACACACTATAAGTGCCAACGCCAGTTCTATCATCTTTAATTTCTCCGTTTTGTAAAATATCTTCTAAAAGGTCATGATATTGTTTCATAATCTACTTAAAATCCTATCAGTTTCAGGTTGTACTGTTTCAGCAATAGTTTCAATGTTAAGTATAAACTCAAGATTTACTATATCATCATCTAATTCATATAACTTTTTATTCACTAATTCTTCAATATGATTAGGATCTAATCCTTGTTTAATTAAAGAATTAATATTAATTGTATGTTGACGTTTACCTTTTAATTTAATTACTATCTTTTTTACGAATTGTATTGGGATTCTATTTTTTTCTACACCTTCTAAAATATGTTCCCACTTATCAAAAAAATTAGGCGACATTCTTTACTTTTTTAGCTTTCACTGGTTTTGTAGTAGGCTTAACAGTTGATGGTGTTAATGCTTTAGCTTCTTCTTTTAAACGTTTTGCTTCGGCTAATAATCCATTAGCTTCACGTTCCATTTTTTCTGCCTGCTCTAAACGTTGTTGTGCTAGTGTTGAATCATCTAATGCACCAGGTGATGCACTTGGATTAGATTGTCCTTGATTACGCATTCTACGTGCTACATCAGCTGGATCTTGCAACCCACTGCTTGCATCAATTTCTGCTAAACGTTTTACTGCAGCTTCTCCCAATGCCATTTCATCAAGAATCTTGTTTAATTCTTCTAATTTAATTTTTGTGTTAGGCTGAGGGGTCATTACAACTTGTGAAGTTTGCATCTTTTTTAAGAGTCCTTCACTATGTAACACTTGCAAAATTATTTTACCATCTTGTGTGTAGCTTCTGTTTAGTGCATCTGCTAAGTTTTCACTATTTTGCCCAATATCGCTTTCAACGCAACGCATCAACGAATCATGCAAATGAGCATTTAGTATTTCAGTGTAAACTAACAAACACATATGAGGTTCACCTGGAACCTCTCTAAATATTACAGCAACTTTTCTATCGCCAACTTTCCCGACGTGTCTCATGAAACTCATATTGTTCTCCTATAGGCTTATAAGCACAATTATTTAATTGTAAATGCCTACTGGGAGAATTTTTATGTCGATGAGCCTGCCCAAAGTAATTCGTACATTGTTGCATCTTTTTGATCTTCAAAACATACACACAATTCGATAGTTGTAAGCATACCCGATCGATCTAAGGGCACAAAAGCATATCGCCCGTTTGTTTTATTTTGTACCCATTGTTTACTCTGAAAATTTAGTGGAGTTGGACACTTGATGAAATGGCGCGGAACGAAATCCAATTCTCGTTCAGCAAACCAAATTATTGGATTTATAATCATACAATCAATCTTTTATCCTTGTCGGATAATCGGTCACTATAAATTTGTTGACCGTTTTTACGAATGTAGTCTACAATACCTTGAGGTGCTACCTCAAAACTTTCTCGTAACATATTTTCGGTTATATCACTTTCGCAATCAAAAACATATATTTCATAATTACGTTGAGGGTTGTTTCTTGCCCGTAGCAATAAATGATTTAATGGAATTGATTCAGGTAAAGGCAATTCCATTAATGTATTGTATGTGCATTGTTGCATATATTGTGTAACATTGAATAGACTTTCAAGCCCATAACAATCCCACACAGCCAAATATTGATTAGTCTTGTTCATCATCATTTCCTACTTTACTAATAAAATAAGAAATTCCATAAACAAAAATACCCAACATACTTAAAGTAAGCAATACAGTTAAAATGTCATTCATAATACTCTCCTAGTTATGTTCATCATAAATTGCATACGTACCAAATGGGGGATTAGGATCTTTGTCACCATGAATGATCCATGTAGTGTCACAGTATTCTGCATCACCCCAACTACCACAAGGATAACCATCTGTGAAAACAATCAAACGTTTTGGCACATTACCAATTTCTTTGAGGTAATCAAATATTGCAGTAAAGTCAGTGCCTCCACCACCTTGTGGATCGTATTCATCAATTGTATCAAGATTCTCGCTAGTGAAATCTTTTGGATTATAAATGTCTGTATCAAAGCAGAATACATGAACTTTATAACCATCAAATGCATCCATCATACCTGCAATCTCACTTAAGAATGCCTTTGCTTGTCTATCACCAATTGAGCCGCTCATATCAAGTGCAACAACAACATCAATTTCTTCACCTGGAGTCATGCCAGGCATTACTGCATCCATATGCCAACCACGGCGACTAGGTCGCATCCAACTATAGTCAGTACGAATAGCACTAGTCAAGTTTGTTTGAATCAATTCACGCCAGGGCATGACAGGGTTAGTAACATCTTTGATAAGACGTTCAACACCTTTAGGCAATGAACCTGCTTCAGCACTTTGTGCAGCCTGAAGAATTGCTTGTTTCATTTCCTGACGGATTTCTTCTTTTTCTTCGTCACTTAATTTTGGACGTTTACTTTTGCCATCAGTATCACCTTCATCCTCGCCGTTGCCTTCTCCGTCACCATCCATGTGGTCGTCAATGAGTTTGTCCAACAGGTCATCGATGTTAATCTTTTGAACATTTTTCATCAGATCATCATAGATAGCTTCAGCAGCCATGCCATCATATTTGTTTTCATACAAACAAGGCACAGTAGTAATAAAGTCACCAACCTTGTGACGTTTTAGGTCTGCGTTTACAGCATAGTCATCAGCAATATTCCAAATCTGCGGATCACGTGTACCTCGACGATTCATATGATCGTACACTACATGCAACACTTCATGACCAACTAGGAACTCTACCTCTTTGGTCTTTAGCATCATAATAAAACGTGAATTGTAATAGAAACGTTTGCCATCAGTAGCAGCAGTACTGCACCACTCATCAGCATTAACTAATTGTAATCTGGTTGCAAGATTACCAAAAAAACTGTGACGTAATAGTAGACCAACACGTGCAGTAACCAATCGCTCACGTGCCTGTGCGTCAATTTTTGGGTCAGTAGGTCCTACAAGATTTTCAAAATCTTTGCTGCGTTTTTTCTTTTTCTTAGTGGGTGCGATAACATCACTCATAATATGCTCCTATAGAATTAGTTTTATTATTATAGTACATTATAGATTTATTGTCAAATCAAGACCTTTAAAAAAGGGTGAGAATATTTCTACTCCCACCCAAATGGTATATTTACATATACCAGGAGCTACTTAAGAACCTGCTTCAACAATGTACTTACCATATTTCTTATGGAAGTCATCAAAGTTTTTCAACTGACTAGGTTCAATCGGAAGCTTGTATGTCTTAAGTGCAATTTTTGCACTAACGACAACTAGTTCAGTTTCAAAATTATTCATTGCATACGCAAAGAAATTATCAGCCATTTCGTGGAACTTTTTCATGTCCACTTTCTTATTGTCAACTGCCTCTTTCAATTCATAGCACATTGAAATCGCAAGTGAGTACATAGCGGAAACTTCTTTTACTTGCAAATCTTTTACTTTGCCTGCAAGAATATCACTTGGTTCAGGCATTTTACCTGCAAGCTTACGGTGTGCAGCAAACTTAACTGCAAGACCTTCACCAATTGCACCACTGATAAGATTGAATTGCGTATCAGTGTCCGATGTTTCATCTTGTAGCAGATCAGAAACAAAGCACCAAGTACGTGGAGTAGCGAATGCACGACTTGAAGATTTATTATCAAAATCATACAAGTCTTGCTTAGCAAACGAAAGATAACCAACTACATCCTTGTGAATTTTCTTGTCAACAGCCCACAACTGCCATGCATTAAAGTCGGGACGCATTTCAAGGTGAACAAAACGATTCGCAAGCGGCATCGGCATACGATAAGTAACACCTTTGTCGCTATCACGATTACCTGCTGCAACAATCACAACATTGTCAGGCAGTTTATATTTACCTACTTGACGATTGAGAACCAACTGATAACCTGCAGCCTGAACAGCAGGGGGTGCAGAATTCATTTCATCTAGAAAAAGCACCACGATAGGATACTTACTTGCAAGTTCCTCGTCAGGCAAATCGACTGGGGGAGCCCAATCCATCTTACCGTTGTCTTTATTAAAGTATGGGATACCACGAATGTCAGTAGGTTCCATTTGCGCCATGCGCAAATCAATCATAAGACCACCTAGTTCCTCAGTGACCTCAGCAACTACTTCAGACTTACCAATACCGGGCGGACCCCATAGAAAAACGGGTCGCTTAATTTTGAATGCACTCAGCAATGCCTTGCGAGTTTGAATACTAGTGATAGTATGATTGTCAGATACTTTTGCCATACATAGCTCCTAAAAAAATATTATTTGATGCGAGAATTTGAATTATAGTATAAGACAGATTTACTGTCAAAAGCTTGTTTGCCCAATTATTGTGTCGCCTCTAGTTCTTGGATTTGTTTGTAAATTGCCCAACGCTGGAGATCGATTGCTAGATTGGTTTCTTCATCAAAACAACCAGACTGCTCATCTAAATGAACCAATTCTTCGTATAGGACATCAATTAAATTTTGGTCACTCATAATTTTATACCTCAAACATACTAGCAGATTGTGCTGCCAATTTTTTAATTGCACGACCAGCAGCCTCACGACTGTTAGTAAATGCGTAATCATCACTAAGACTATTAAAGCCGTGATACAATTCCCATTTACCATCAACTAACCATTCAACCTTAACATCATATGCAGTATCGAACGGTGAACCGTCATGTACGATACGAACCTTACCAAAATCATTTGCTACATACATATTCTTCTCCTTATGCCCAAGTAATTTCTTTTGCGGGAAATTCAATCTTACCATCAAACTCAAGTTGGTCACGCTCAAACTGTGTGAGGAACTCGTTATCAACCAACTCCCAATCAACGATTGTTTCTACAATATAATCGTCAGCCCTCTCAATTTGTTCACGCAAAACCATTACAGCGGTTGTTGCTTCTTCTTGATCCCAAATACCAGTGACAACATACTCATCGCCACCCTTAGCTTTCCAATAAGCATCCTTACCTTTGCCAATAGAACCATCTTCGTTCCATGCATAGTTTTCAAAAACTTGGGTGTAGATGACTACTTTCATTTTATACTCCTATTGTTTGACTATACCGTTATTATATAACCTTTTGGATTTATTGTCAACCAAAAAGTGTTATCAATCCAGCAACGTCATATAAGCTTCGGCGTTGTTGTCGATGAACCAATTGATGCCCTTGCGAACACCGTTGTAATCTCCCATTAATTCGCAGCCCTTAAGATAGTCATAAACAGCGACTTCCTCAGGGGTAAGCATACAAGTTTCGCCCGAAAACGGGTTGCGTACTTCAACGGGCTCAGAGTCCATAATCTTGATACCGGGGAAAATCTGAAAAATTGACTTAGACATTTATCGCTCCTTGTTATTGACTATACAGACATTATATGCCCAAATGGATTTATTGTCAACCAAAAGATTTTGTTGCTTTTTTTGCACGAATTTGCTGGCTGAGTTTGTACGGATTGCTTTCTTCCCAGCCCCAAGATTTAGCGTTATTTGCTGGATTTTTGTTGTAATTTTTGTAATGCTTTTTGGCTTGCGCTTGTGTTAAATTATGCTTAATAATAGCATTGCCATCGTCAAACTCAATAAAAAAGTTAAACATTTAATAACTCCTTATCAATCACTATACCGATAGTATAGCACCAAACGGATTTATCGTCAACCAAAAAAAATGTTGCTAAAAAGCAACATTTTCAAAATTGAAACATTTCTAAATTGTTAATTATTTCGCCAGTACTCACTAGCAGCGGCGACACCGCTACCTGGGATGACTTTAATACCAGTATCAAGCATAGCCATTTCTGCTCCAGCTATAGCAGCCATCAAGTGTACTTCATTCATATCACCTAGATGACCTATGCGGAAAAGCTTACCTGCTACTTTACTAAGTCCTGCACCTAATGATAGGTTATAGCGTTTGTATGCTCTACTAATAACATCACTACCATTGAATCCTTCAGGTACCATAATTGCTGATACTGTGTCACTATACCATTTAGGATCTTTAGCACATAGTTCAAGTTGCCAACCGTCGATTACTGCACGGCGAACACCTTCTGCAAGATAGTGATGGCGTTTAATAATATTATCTAGACCTTCTTCTTCGATCATATTAAGTGCTTCTGCAAGTCCATATAGTAATGAAAGTGCAGGTGTATATGGGAAGTATCCTGTAGCATTAGAATTAACCATATCAGTTAAATCAAAGTAACTGCGTGATAATTTTGCAGATTTGGTTTTATCCAACGCCTTTTTACTAGCACATAATATACCTAATCCAGCAGGTAACATGAATCCTTTCTGCGATCCTGTCACAGCCATGTCAACACCCCATTCATCAAATTTAAAATCTAATGAACCAAGTGAACTTACACAATCAACGAACAATAATGCAGGGTGATCACATTCGTTAAGTGCCCAGCGTACCTCACTGATACTTGATGTGACTCCTGTAGCAGTTTCATTATGACATGCTAACACTGCTTTGATTTCTTGATTTTTATCGTTTGCTAGTATTTCAGCAAACTTAGCAGCCGGAATACCTGTTCCCCACTCACAGTCTACCACTTGTACGTCTAGTCCATGTTTTAAACACATTTCTATCCATAGATGACTAAACTGACCAAATCGTGCAGCTAAAACTTTGTCGCCAGGACTTAGTGTATTTGTTATTGCGGCTTCCCAGCATCCTGTGCCTGATGAAGGGAAGATAAAGGGTGTTCCTGAATGGGTACGGAAAACCTTCTTTAATTTTGGAAATAATTGTTCAGAAAGTTCAGGGAACTTTGGAGAGCGATGGTCTTCCATAGACACCATCATTGCTCTCATAATACGATCAGGGATGTTTGTAGGCCCAGGTACAAACAAGAAATTACGACCAGCCATTGTTTTCTCCTATGCTCATATATTAGCAGCGAATTAATACTTAGCATATGTCCAGTAAGAGTACAATTTACTTGGGAAATCCAAAACTGTCTAAGAAATAAAACCACTAAATACATAGATGAGGAACTTTAAATGACTTGGCCAGTATCACCCACCAATGGACAGCAAGTAGAAATCAATGGTATTCTGTATGAATATAATTCGACCGACGGGGTCTGGAATCGAATAGGATTTGTACCTACTGGAATCACTCTTCCGTTTTTACAAACGCCCAACTTAACAGTCACCAATCTTGCAGATTTAGGAAACATTGGTAATGTTAGGATTACCGGCGGATCTGCAAATTATATAATTCAAACTGATGGTGCTGGAAATTTAACTTGGGTAGCTCAGGCTGCACAGTCTGCTGCAGGAAATGCTACAGAAATACAATTCAATACAGGCGGTGTTTTTACAGCAGATCAAAATCTTAGATTTTTTACTGGCAATAGCACACTTCAAACAACCAATGTCGCTGCAATCATAACAACTGCTAGCCAACCCTACATAACAAGTGTAGGAACACTTAACGGTGTAACAGTATCTGGTAATACGAATACAGGAAATATCAGCGTTTCAGGTAATATTACTTCTGGAAATGCTAGTTTAGGCAATGTTGCTGCAGCCAACTTTTTTACAGGGACGTTAACAACGGCATCACAGCCTAATATTACTAGTTTAGGAATATTGTCCGGACTTTCAATACTTGGTAATATAAATGGTAACATTCTACCAAACGCAAATAATACATTTAATCTTGGTGCTAGTAACCAAACATATAATTATCTGTATTTGTCTGCTAATGGTGCATTAATCAACAATGTGGCACTTTACTCAAATGCTGGTAATTTAATTAGTAATGGTAATATTTTTACTACAGGAAGATTTATATCTAATCTAGTTACAGGTAATGCACCCTTCATAGTTAGTAGTAATACTTTAGTTGCTAATTTGAATGCAAATTTATTACAAGGCTTTGCAACAGATTCAGCAAATACAGCGAACACGATTGTTGTTCGCAATAGTAATAATAATTTTTCAGCCAACGTTATCACTGCTAATCTTTTAGGTAATGCTACTACTGCAGGTACAGTAATTACTAATGCACAACCTAACATTACAAGTGTTGGAGTGTTGACCAGTCTTAGTGTAAGCGGAAACATAAGATCAGATAATGCTAATTTAGGTAATGCTGCAAGTGCGAATTTCTTTATAGGTAGTGGAAATAATTTAAGCAATATACAAGCAGGAAATATAACAGGAATAGTAGCAAACGCATTTTATGCTGATAATGCAGGCAACGCTCAGAATGCCACCTCAGCCACACACGCTGCCACCTCTAATACAGTAGTCGATAGTTCACAACCAAACATAACAAGTGTAGGAACTTTAACAAGTTTAAGTGTTACCGGTAATATAAATTCAGGGAACGCAACATTAGGTAATGTTGTAAGTGCTAATTGGTTCGTTGGTAATATTGCAGGTAATGTTACTGGTAATATAAATTTACCTGGTAGTAATACACATGTTTTGTTTAACAATGATGGTGTATTGGGTGCGACAAATGGTTTCACATTTAATTCAGTAAGCAATGCTGTAACTATTGCAGGTAATGTATCAGCTGGTAATGCCACATTAGGAAATTTAGTTGTTGCAAATTTCTTTCAAGGAAGTGGTAGTAGATTATCTGCAATAAATGGTGCGAACGTTAGTGAAGTTGCACTAGCAAACTTCGCAACTTTTGCAAATACTGTGAGTGTAGCCAACACCGCAAATATCGCAAACTTTGCAGGTAGAGTAACTATAAATGCACAACCAAATATAACAAGTGTTGGTAACTTAACTAATCTTATAGTCAATACTACAGCACTGAATTCAAGTAGCCCTGTTCAATTTAGACAGACATGGAATAATGTAAATCAATTATTTACAGGCATACGTCAAAATATCACAGACAATAATAGTAATTTAGACAGTTTATTAATTGACTTACAAGTAGGCAATGTAAGTAGATTTAGTGTTACTAAAAATGGTACTGCTAATGCTGCAAATATTAATACTACATTTATCGCTGGTACACTCACTACAACAAGTCAACCAAATATAACAAGTGTTGGTAATTTACTATCTCTTACTGTCAATGGCAATATTAATGCACCAAATGTGTATGCAAACTTCTTTGGTGCTTTTAACGGAAACATTGGCGCTAATGTACCAAATAGTGCTATATTCACTAATGTAACTGTTACATCAACGGCAAATGTCACTGGAAATCTACGTGTTGGTAATGCTAATTTAGGTAATCTCGCAGTAGCTAATTTCTTTAGTGGTGATGGTGGATTCCTTAGTAATGTAAGTGTACCGGCAAACACACAAATTATAAATGGTAATAGTAATGTAATAGTTCAAGCGAATGCAAATGTACGAATATCAGCGAACGGTATTACACAATTTATAGTAACTTCTACTGGCGGAAATGTTACAGGGACATTAAGTATTGGGGGTAATCTAACCGCAGCAAATGTTTCAACCGGTAATGTTACAACAACCAGCGCACTATCAGTAGCAGGAACAACAAATCTTAATGTTACTAACTTTGCTAACATAGCAACGTTCCAACAAACAACTGATATTTTAAATCAAAAAGTTAATGCTTCAGGTACGGTTACACATAACTTTCAGACAGGGGCAATTTTTTATCACACAAATGTAGCAAATAATTTTACAGTAAATCTTACTAACGTACCTACAACAGCAAATAGAACTATTGTTGTACCAATTATAATTCAACAAGGCGTTAGTGCTTATATAGCTAATCAATTTCAAATTGACGGATTATTTCAATCAATTAACTGGTTAGGAAACGTCATACCTGTTGGGACAGCTAATGCAGTTGATGTGGTAGGTTTCACATTAATTAGAACTACATCTAACTGGACTGTGTTAGGACAATTAACTAGTTACGGCGGATAAAATGCCAAGAATGTCAGCAGCTTCACCGTTCAGTACATTTTCATTCGTTCCGCCTCCTCCTGTACCTCCCCCTGAGATTCCAGTAGGTGCTCTTGTTTTTTATAATCAAACTTTTACAGGCATACCAGGTTGGCAACGGTATAGTGCTGCTGATGGATATTTTTTAAGAGGTACAGCTACTCAATTGCAAATTGAATCTATATCCAATCCAAGTTTATCAGGCACACTTAATGCAACATTAGGAACTGCAGGATCACATTTTCCTAGTCAAGTTTCATTTGGTCCTGCATTTAATCCGTCTGGCACAGCGTTTCCAGGTGGATGGTTTAATTTAGGAACTGCGGGATCACACGCCCATACTATAGCAAGTTTAAATCTTGCCACTATTGGTGTACCAACTCCGGCTAGTTATTCGACATATATAATTATTGAATGTATAAGTCCAACAAAAAGATTACCTCCTAATAGCATTGTGTTTTCACAAAATTCACCTGGAAGTTTGTTTTCATTATTAGGTGCAGAAAATCAACCTATACGCGGAGGGGTATCAAATAATACAACTGGTACAGGTACAACTATAACAAATATAAGAACTACCGCAGTTAGTGGAACACATAGTCACATTGATACAAATTTTCCATTTGATCCTGCAACTGTTGTATCTACAAATTTTCCTTATGTAACTTCACTAACACACAATCACAATATAACTTTAAATATTGTTGCTAATTCAATTTTAACAAAATTGCTTAGTGCATGGGGAAATAGTTTTGAAAGTTATTTAGGATTAAATTCTATAATAATGTATAAAGGATCATTAACTAGTTTACCTGCAGGTTGGTATGTATGTGATGGAAATAATGGTACAATAAACATGGTAGATTTTTTTGTTGGATTTGGTAGCCAACTTGCGTGGAATACATCCACGGGAACAAATAACGACATTGGTGTTTCAGGTACTACTACAACAAATATTTGGAATCACAGTCACATTGGATCAGGTATTATTGGTGCTACACCTGCAACGTTAGCCAGTGTACCACATGGTACTAATACTGTATCTCACAGTCATACTGTTACACCTAATTTATCTAGTGTAAATTATGATCCGGGTACTATTCGAATAGCATTTATACAATACAAAGGATAAAAAATGGCACACGATTTTATATCATTAGATTATGATAACGAAAGTTTTTCTGCAAGAATTGATGGAGATGAACATGCTTTTTCATCGATGGAAGCATTTTTCACATTAACCAAATTTCCGTATAAAACAGGGATATCAGCAATTAGTTTAGAACCATCAAGAAATATTTACACAGTAGTTTATGGTGATGGTAAACAAAGTCATACAGAACATACTGAAGAAATACAATGGCTTCTGAAAAATTGGAATAAAATTAAAGAAGCTATTAATGAAGATGCAGCAAACACTGTTTTTGATGTTTGGACATTAACCGATGAGCGTAATATGCGTTTAAATTCAACTGATTGGCTGGTATCACGCCATACAGAAGAAAAATTATTAGGTATGAATACTACATTAAGTGAAAATCAATTCACTAAATTACTTACGTATAGACAGCAATTAAGAGATATTACAAACCAATATACTACACTTGATGATGTAGTTTGGCCTGTTAATCCATTACCTTAGCAATTAGTATTAGTTTTTCTAAATGATTGATTGCTTTGTTTATTTTTTCTCTGTGACTTTCTAGATGATAAGTGCGTCTTGTTTGTCTAGCTACTACTTCAGCCCTGCTTAATTCATTAACCATTTTATCAATGTTATCCAACATTTGTTTTAAATCTGGGTTATAATTAATAGTTTTTAGTTGCTTACGTAGGTTAGCACTTACGGTCTGCCAGTCCAGTGCAAGTTTAATTTCCATAAAATATTTTCAAAAAAGAGAGTTTTGTAACAGAATTGTCATATTGCGGCCATTAAATATTTATTGCAAATTACAAATTTTCTTAAAAAGGAGACACACACTATGAAAAAACTATTTGCAGTTTTAACTCTATTAGTAACCGGAGTCGCATCAGCAGCAGAGTTTACTGGAGCAGGTGCGACTTTTCCATTTCCAATCTACGCTAAGTGGGCAGAAGCATATAAAGCTCAGACTGGTATTGGTTTAAACTATCAATCAATTGGTAGTGGTGGCGGCATTCGTCAAATCAAAGCAAAGACTGTTGACTTTGGCGCAAGTGATATGCCATTGAAGAAAGATGAACTAGACAAAGAAGGACTTGTTCAGTTCCCAGCAATCATTGGTGGTGTTGTACCAGTTTATAATCTTGATGGTATTGACGCAGGAAAACTTAAATTAACACCTGACGTAATTGCAAACATTCACCTAGGTAAAATTACAAAGTGGAACGATAAAGCAATTGCAGAATTAAATCCAGGTGTAAACTTACCTGCAATGAACATCACTGTGGTTCATCGTGCTGATGGTTCAGGTACTACATTTATTTGGACAAATTTCTTAGGCAAAGCTAATGCAGAGTTTGCAAAAGTAGTTGGTGAAGGTACGGCAGTTAAGTGGCCAGTTGGTGTAGGTGGTAAAGGTAACGAAGGCGTCGCAGCACAAGTGCAAAGACTTAAGGGTGCATTTGGTTATGTTGAATATGCATACGCAAAACGTAATAAGATTCCATATGCAGCACTAAAGAATCGTGATGGTAACTTTGTATTACCTGACGATACTACATTCAAAGCAGCCGCAGCAAATGCTGATTGGAACAATGCACCTGGAATGTATTTGTTACTGACATGGCAGACAGGTAAGGATGCATGGCCAGCAACAGGTGCAAGTTTTATCATTATGCACAAGCAACAAGCAGATACATTGACAGGTCGTGCAGTTCTCAAGTTCTTTGATTGGGCATACAAGAACGGTGGTCAAATGTCAACAGAACTAGAATATGTTCACATGCCACAAGATGTAATCAAACTAGTGCAGGAAAACTGGAAGAAGGATTTCCGTGGCCCAGATAACAATCCAATTTGGAAATAACTAACTTGACAACCGTTAATATTTCATATATAATGTTAACGGTTTTTTAATAAGGAAAAATAATGAAAACATTTACAAAAATTGCACTAGCCCTTTCTTTGGCTTTTGCAGCCCCCGCTTTTGCTGATGAATACAAAGAAACATTAAGTATTCTTAGAGATAAAGGAATTCTTACTCAACAAGAATACAATTCTAAAATCCAAGCATATGAAGAAAAAGAAGAAAACAAAAAGTTTGCGGAACAGCGAATCGACAAAGATGTTAGCGACAACAACAAATACAGAATCGCTAGAATCAACGACGGATCAGTTACCGAAAACGGAATCGGACTCAAAAGTAAAGACGGAAACAATACCATCCAACTTACAGGTCGATTACATATGGACTATCGTCAGTACGAACCCACTTATGGTGCAGGTCAAACCACAGATTCGTATCAGAATCTAGCAGAAGTTCGTCGCAGTCGTTTTGGTGTTCGTGGACAATTTGCTAAAGACTTTAAGTATCAGTTATTAGCAAACTTCGGTAATGATGCTGGATCAAGTTCAACTACATCAACAGCAGATGAAATGTGGGTAAATTACGCAGCCAATCCTGAAATGCAGTTTCAGTTCGGACTATTTAAAATGCCTTTCAGTCTTGAACAGTTGACCAGTTCTAATAACATAGACTTTATGGAGCGCAGTTTAATTGGTAATACAGACGGTGAATTCATTCCTGCTAAAGAAACTGGATTCATGTTACATGGTATCCCTAAGCCTGGCTTACTTTACCAAATAGCACTAAGTCGTGGTCGTGCCAATAAAGATGCAACTAATGATGGCTTTGACTACATCGGTCGTGTAGTAACAAACGTTGCTGAGTTACAAGGTAGCAAGGCTTATGTATTGCATTTGGGAGCAGCATATAGTACAGGTGAGATTAAAGGTGGTGTAACCCCAGCTAGTGGTAGAACTGAGGCACGAACACAATCAGGTTGGTTCACAGGTCCTGCATTGTCTGGCACTACGACCAGAACACGCCAAGGTCTTGAAGCAGCTTTTGCATATAATGGATTGAAGTTACAGGGTGAACAGTTCCAATTCAATTATGATCCTACTACAGGTAACGATCAGAAAATAAATGGATACTATGTACAAGCTTTGTATAACTTGACAGGCGAAAGTCACAATTATAAGGATGGTATCTTTAATTGGATCAAACCTAACAATTCTTTAGATAAAGGTGGCAAGGGTGCATGGCAAGTTGGTGTGCGCATGAGTGAGTTTGATGCTAGTGACATTAGTGTTGCTACTGGTAAATCAAATCGTGCCACTGCTATGACCTATGGAGTCACTTGGTTCTGTACAGACAATCTGCGCTTTATGTTAAACTATGTAGACACTAAGTTTGACAGCCTAGTAGGTAGTTCAGGTAGTCGTGTGACTGGTGACAAAGCAGTGATGTTTAGAAGTCAATTAAGCTTCTAAAATTATCTGATAATAAAACAAAAAAGGCATTTTAAATGCCTTTTTTTGTGGTTTGTAATGGTATTGTCACACAATATATTCTAAATATTATTATGAAAACACATTATCGCACTATTTTTATATCTGATGTACATTTAGGAACTAAAGATTGTAAGGCTGAGGCTTTAAACAATTTTTTAAAAAATCACACCTGTGACACTTTATATCTTGTGGGCGATATAATTGATGCGTGGAAAATAAAACAAAATAAATGGCGTTGGAAACAAAGTCACACAAACGTAGTGCGTAGAATTTTAGGTCATGCTAAAAGAAACACAAGAGTAGTTTATGTAATAGGAAATCATGATGAGTTTTTAAGACCTTTTCTACAATACAATTTAAATTTTGGTATGGTAGAAATGCATAATCAAATTGAACATATAGGTATTGATGGTAAACACTATCTAGTTGTTCATGGAGATTTATTCGATGGTATTACAAGACTAGCCCCTTGGCTAGCAATTTTAGGAGACAAAGCATATGACGCCATTTTATCAATTAATAGTAAGTTCAATTGGATCCTACATAGAATGGGTATTGGCTATTTTAGTCTTAGTCGTTTCCTTAAGCGCAAGGTAAAAAAAGCTGTAGATTTCATGTTTCAATTTGAAACAAATATAGCAGCGTATTGTAAGAAAAAAGGCTATGATGGTGTAATATGTGGGCACATTCATCATGCAGAAATAAAAGATGTAGATGGTATAGTTTATATGAACGATGGAGACTGGGTAGAAAGTTATACTGCTTTAGTAGAACACACAAACGGTCGTTGGGAAATAGTTGCATGGAGACAAGAGTCTGACAATGTATTTGATGATATTGATAGCAGTACATCTGAGCGATCCAAAAGACATACCAGGTCGGATAACTCTTGAATTTACTGATCAAATAACGTGTGAACAGAGTTTACAAAGTATGACATATTGGTTAAAATTTAATAATTTTAAGATTGAGGGAAAGTGTGTGAAAAAAATATGAAGCTGAGCGACAAAATTACTATAGTGATTCCATGTAAGAATGAAGAAAATTATATAAGTCATTTGCTTGACTCTTTGCGATTACAAAAAATAGGCGACACAAGAGTTATTATTGCTGACTGTTCAACAGATAACACTAGAGAAGTAATAAAAAATAATCGTGCTTTTTTAAATATTGAGATTATTGATGGTGGTCCTGTTGCTGTTGCAAGAAACAACGGAGCAAAATTAGTAACAACACCCTATATACTTTTTTTAGATGCGGATGTAATATTCTTTGATAATTATTTTATCCGTGATGCATTATGTATTATGGAACTAGATAAACTAGATTTACTTGGCGCTAATATAAGATGTTATGAAGATAATTGGAAAGCAGAACTAAGCTTTATGATTTTTAACTGCATCAACAACATGCTAAAATATTTTTCTCCATTTGCTGTAGGTGCTTTCTTTTTGACTCGTAAAGATAAATTTGACGAATACGGTGGGTTTGATACACGGTTTACAACCTCAGAGGATTTTTTTTTATCACGAAAATATGATCCTAAAAAATTTGATATTATAGATCATCATTTTGGACAGGACTCACGCAGATTTAAAAAGATGGGATACTTTGGTATGGGCTGGTATACAATTAAAAACTTTATAAATCGAAATAATAAAAAATATTGGGATAAACTTGATCATACAAAATATTGGAGTTAAAATCGGACACAAATATAGAGTGTCTCTGGAACTCGTAACCAGATGCCCAATTGGGCTATTTTTTTGGTAATAAATACGTATAATATGCCCCCAACAATAGCACTATTTTTACATCAACCCAAATGTTCGGTTCAAAGCGGAAACGGGATTATCAAAGCATTAAGCCCACATTACCGTTTTAAAATGTTTACCAAACATGAACTTGAAGATGATTTTTTTGACGATGTAGATATGGTTGCGATTCCGGGCGGGATTGGGGATAGCGATACATTTAGATACTTGATGCGAGTAAATGGGCAAAGAATTCGCAACTTTGTAGCATCAGGTGGCAAGTATTTGGGCATATGCATGGGAGCATATTGGGCAGATACAGACTATTTAGGTTTACTTGATAGCGTAAGAGTAGTACAATATATCAAAAGACCTAATACAGATACGAAACGACCACACGCTAAAAACATTTATGTAAATTGGTTAGGTCAAGAAATGGGTATGTATTTTTATGATGGTTGTTCTTACGAAGGTGATAGTAACAAATTTGAAACTATTGCGGTATATAGAAACAACGACCCAATGGCGATTATACAGGATAATGTAGGATTAATTGGTTGTCATCCAGAAAGTGAGAAGCACTGGTATGATAGTTACACTTGGATGCGCAAACATTATCATGGTGATACACATGGACAACTATTGTTAAATTTTGTAAACTACTTATATAGGAAATAATATGTGGGCATTATTAGTTGTAAGCATTTTTGTAAACAGTCCAATAGATACAAAAACTACAGGATCAATGGAATTAAGATTTCAAACAAGAGAAGAATGCATGGAGGCTAAGGGAAGATTTGATAATTTGCAAAGTTTTAAAAACAATAGAATCAAGACCTCATGTAGTTACAGATCATACTTATAGGATAAAAAATGGAAGATATTATAATTGATATGAACTCAACTATTGATTTAGATCAAATTAAAAAAATTCTTACAGAGTATATTGAAGAACGTACAGGAAAAACAATATGCGAAATTATTCCAGTAATTAAAGACAACCAAGTTACAGGCTTCACTATAAATTACGAAAGTGAACATTCAACTTATTATGCAGGAAGTACCGAAAAAAACATAAGACCTGCTGCTATCGATAAAACTTTTAGACCAATGGTATTTTACTAATAGGAGAATATTATGAAAGATTATGCATTTGAATTTCTTACATATGTATGTTTTTTGTTGTATCTGACTTTAATTGGTGCGATATTGACCGGATGCACTAATCAATACGATGCATGTGTCGAAAAAGAAAAAGAGGAATACAGACAAAAAAATCCTAAAGCAAGTTATGGTCAGATAACTTCTAAACAACAAGAATTTGAAATGATGTGTTCAAGTTTCAAAGGTAAATAAAAAGGGGCCGAAGCCCCTTTTACTATTTTTGGTAACAAGGGATAGTTCCCCCGGAGATCATGCTGCTAGAGCATATACCTCATCGTTAGCTGCGTTTGCAGTTATAGTTTTGCTTGATTGACAGTCATCGCCTACTGTGTTGTCCATATCCTTACTCATTGCCCTGTCGAAACCATGTCTGGCCCATCAGAAGTGTTCTGCTGTTCACAGATCGGGGATTCCGGTCCTCTGAGTCTTGTTAAACTCATACTTACCACCCTAAACAACACTTCTGGTGGACCAGGCGGGAGTCGAACCCGCGTCCAGAACACCTTTCATTCAACTTCATACAACAATTTAAACCACAAATAACATGTATACATTATACATCCAATGCATATTATTGCAATATGTATGGGCATAATTTGTAACCAATTAATCAAAGATGCTATCATTGTCTTTATCTAAAGGCTTGACCCACTCATGATATAAAATAAAAAATGCCACACTAATACTTCCCATTAATATCACCCCAATTAAAAATCCAATGATAAAATATAACTGTTCAGTGCCCATATTTGTATTATCCTAATATAATATTTAGACTAAAACAATTATTTTGGTCTTATGCTATTAAATTTTACATGTAACCATTCCCAGTCATAACTCAATTTTAGTTTTTCAAAATCCCCATGCACAGATTCATAATATTCTATAGCATCATGTGATCCTTTAATAGACCATTCAGCATAGGCACCCTCTGCAATAGTTAACCATGTAGTAAGCCGTTCCAAACTAGCTTTATCATTTATCGTTTCTACATTGTGTTTAAGTTTGATTACTTCGCGGAATGAGGTACGCCAAGTATCCCATTTACTTGTATTAAATACACCTATACCAGAATTGATATCCACTACTTGGTGTGGGCTTTCTAAAGTAAAATCTAATCCTGTTCCTTTTGTATTAAGTGTTAACCGTTTGTTATTTGCCACAATAGCCATATGACCATATTCAAGACCATTTACAGGATTGGTCGCTCTAAATATATAATGTCGTGCAGTACACATACGATCGGGTTGCCAACTAAAATCAAAGTTAGGATTTACTTTGCATTTACCGTTAATTAAAAAATACCAAGGTGTTGATGCCATATTTGCCGCCTCATGCTGACTTGCCACACGCCCCTGTATATCTTTGATTCCTATAATATTGTTAGGCAAACCTCTTACTAAATTAAGTAGATGTTCGTAGTTTTCTTCTGAACCCTTTTCACCATTACTCAAAAATATTATATCCAACGGTCTATTTCTGTATCCCAAATTATGATATTTTATGTATGGGTAGTCATAAAGCTTATCGTAAACATAAGTCTTTGCTTCTTTCGGTATAACAGCAGCTACATTATCAATTATGTGCATTACATTTAATTCTTCATCATCTTTTAACAAATGCCTAAATTCTATTTTTTCAATTCCAAAAAAATTAAATTTATAATTTAATGGGTCAGATATGACAGAATCAAAAATGCTGTCATTTACCAATACTTCTTCTATTTTTAGTTTTGGTTTAATATCATCAATATATTTTGTACCTACTGCCTCACTTGATTTATACATTAGGGTGGGCATTTTATCATAGCTGTGTATGTCGTTGCCAAAAATATAATTGTACGGTTCTTCAGTATCATCTGGATGCCAAGTAAAATCAAAATCTTCTTTATCAACTGGCTCAATAATTCTAAATTTTTTAATATTTGATTTGCGTTTAGCTTTTAATTCATCAGTGTATTTTAGAACCGTTGCACCATCAGCTATGTATTGAGGACCTCCTGTTTTTTGCCATTGTGTTCCAAATTGCCAAATCAACGGTGGTTCGTGCGGGTGCGGTAGCCAACTGTAGTCAAAATCATTTTCGATATCATCTGGGATATTCCATTTACTTTTGTTTGGCAAAAGTTCGCATTTTAAATCAGTAACATATTTTTTATCAACTGCTCCTTTTACTCTATACATTAATGAAGGCATAGTTTCTGCATCATACCATTGATTGCCAAATATATAAATGTATGGCGGATCAGTTTCATCAGGATGCCAACTAAAATCAAAATCTAAATTAGGTTTTAATACTCGCCAACATCTATTTTCTTTATTAGCAATTTTTTGTACTTTTTGAAAATCTACATACTTTGATCCAATTGCATTATCGTTATAAAAAACAGGACCACCTGTTTTTTGCCATTGTGTGCCAAACACCCAATTAATTGGTGGCTCATAAGGATTTGGTACCCAACTATAGTCGAAAGCACTATCATCAATATCATCGGGAATTTTCCAGTTAGATTTATTTGGTAACAATGTGGCTTTTATGTTTTCTACATATTTTTTTTCTGTAGCACCTTTTACTCTATATTGATACGTAGGCATAATTTGTGCATCATGCCATTGGTTACCAAACACATATATAAAAGGAGGCTCAGTTTCATCAGGGTGCCAACTAAAATCTATTGTAGCATTAGATAATAAAGGTCTCCAACATCTGTTGTCTCGGTCAGGTAATTTTATTGCATGTTGAAAATCTTGATATTTTATGCCTTCATTATTAGGAATGATAAATTTAGGGCCGCCTGTCTTTTGATGTTGTGTACCAAATTGATGTATATAGGGTCTATCGAATTTATAGGGGCGCCATGCAAAATTAAAATGACTTACATCTAACCCATCAGGAATTTCCCAATATCCTAACTCCCAAAGTTCTTCACGCTTTTTTATTTCTTGTTCAGTAATCATAAAATTTAGTTTCAAAGTATTTAGAGTGATATATAGATTATATGAAAAATACCGTCTGTTCAATTCCTTGGGTACATTTAAATATTATCCCAAGAGGAAAAGTATATCCATGTTGCATGACTTCTGAACACAAAACTTATGCAGGTGACTTAAACACACAAACCATTGAAGAAATTTGGAATAGCGATTACATGAAAAGTATTCGTGTACAAATGTTAAATGGCGAAGAACCTAACATGTGCCGAAGATGTTTTGAAAGTGAACATAGTTCCAATTTTAGTACACGAATAAATCATAATAGATATTTCAGTGAAAAGCTGAAAGAAATACCAAATATAACATCGCCTGACGGACACGTTGAAAAAGTTGATTTAAGATACTGGGATTTTAGATTTAGTAATCTTTGTAATTACAAGTGTAGAACTTGTGGTCCCGAATTTTCAAGTTCGTGGATTCCTGATGCTAAAGAAATGGGTTGGGTTACTTACAATGAAAGTAAAAAAGTTTTTAGTATCGAGTCGGTTGATGAATCAAGAAATGTAGATTTTTTAAAACAATACGTTGACATTGTAGAAAAAGTATACTTTGCAGGCGGAGAGCCTTTATTAATGGACGAGCATTGGCAAATATTAGATATGCTTGATGAAAAAGAAAGATATGATGTAATCATAACGTATAATACAAATTTAAGTGTACTAAAATATAAAAACAAAAATGTAATTGATTATTGGAAAAAATGGGGTAAACGTGTATGGTTATGGCCGAGCATTGATGAAATTGATGAAAGAGCAGAACTTATACGTAGCGGAACGAATTGGAAAAATGTCGAAGAAAATCTTAAAACAGTAAGTCAAATAGGTATACATTGTAAACCTGGTATAACAGTGAGTAACATGAATGTTCATCGTATACCAGAAATCATTTGGAGACTAGTTGACATAGGAGCAGTGAATGAACATGATGAAAATTATCAAAACTTTTCATTTAATGTCGTAGAATATAATCCGCAATTTCATGTAAGTGCGTTACCTGATTATACAAGAGAAAAAATAAAAGAAAAATTAGAAAAATTTATAAGTGATTATAATTCAAAATTTAATGTTGATATAAAAAATAAATTCTTACATCTTTTTTGGCATTTAGACAAGCCATTTAATGAAGAAAATCTAATAAATTTTAAAAGGTATACAAAAAAACTTGACTTAATCAGAAATGAAAGTCTTGTTAGCGTAATTCCAGAACTAAGAGATTTAATAAATGCCTGAATACAAAATACATCCAAAATCATTTTACCTTGATGCTGACAATAGGTTAAGCAAAATGGCTTGTACCGTCCCTTTTAAACATATTGAAATACATACATCAGGACAAGTTAGCGCATGTTGCCATACTTGGTTACCAAAATGGGTAGGCAATGTTCTTACTGAAACATCGCAAGAAATAATCAATAATGTAACTAGGTTAGAAATACAGGAAGGAATGCGAGAAGGTAATTTTACCTATTGCAATGACCAATGTCCCCAATTAAGTTCGTTTTTAACTGGAGATAATGAATACTGGGATATTGTTAATAAAAATAATTTGGATGAAAGACTAAGGAAAACTGCTATGCACGTTGGATTTAGCTACGATCCTAGTTGCAATTTACAGTGTCCAAGCTGCAGAGATAATTTAATATATTATGATCCGTTCAACCCTGATGACAGTAGAGGTAGACACATCAAACAAATTCATGAAAAAGTAAAAGACCTTATTGATATTTTGTTGACACTTCACCCAACCGTAAGTTTAAATATAACAGGAAGCGGTGATGCATTTGCTAGCCCATTATACTGGAACTATTTACTAGAACTAAGTAAAAATCCTATTCCTAATAATTTACGTATAACTCTTAAAACAAACGGGGTTCTAATGACCGAACAACACCTAAAAGAAATTGAACCTCTTTGGCCATATATAACCTACATTGAAGTCAGCGTAGACGCATTCACAGAAGAAACTTATAAGATAGTAAGAAAAAACGGAAACTTTAAAAAATTAAAAAACAATTTGTTATTTTTAGATGAGATGATTCATCAAAAACGTTTCCCCAATTTATATAATTGGCAAACTAATTTTATAGTTCAACGTGATAATTATAAAGAACTTAAAGAATTTGTTGAATGGCAGCTGCAATATAAATCTAAACCTAAAATTTGGACTAATTTATTAGCACAGTGGTATCATTTAAGTGATGAAAAATTTAAAGGTATGGCTGTTTGGCATGAGGATCATGTAGATAGGAATAAATTAATTGAAATATTAAAAGATCCTATATTTAAAAATCCTCAATTAAAATTAGGTAATATGAGTTCATTAGTATGATGACGAATCACTTTAAAATTAGATTTTTTGGTGGTTTAGGTGATTGTTTAAAGATGATAACTGAACAAACTTCACTTTATAAGGCCTACCAAAATTATGGAATTTCAATATACTGGGTTTATTCTGATACAAATATTGTAGAATTGGTTTATAGTAGATTTTATGGATCAAAAATAAAAAACGGACAATGGGCCTATATTAGAGACTACGATAAGGTTGAAGATTATAATACCGGTCACACCGTAACTGTTTCAGGTGCTTATCCCGTACATCAAGCATTGCATGACCTGTTAAAAGAATTTCCTTTTTTTCATCTTATAGATCAACATACTTTTGCAAATTCTGAAGCTATCGAATTAGCTAATTATAGATGCAATGACTATCCAGGGTTTAGAAAAGACAAACAATTAAAAGGTTTGTACATAAAAGAAAAGGGTGGGCTAATTTTTAAACAGGATGATGATTATATTAATTCATTATTGAAAGGAACAGATAAAACTTTTTGTTTTCAACTTTCAGGAAGTAATGCTCAAAAAAAATATGATAAAGAAAAACATATTGAAATTTTTAAAATGATTTTAGACAATTATCCTTTATCAAAGATTTTTTTGATTGATCGACCCAACTACATGGTTGATCCTGCTATGTTATTTGATGATAGAATAATAAATTTAGTAGGGAAAGTTTCTATAGTTCAGTGTGCTAAATTAATACAAAAAGTTGATTTTTTAATAGCACCTGACTCTTATTCTAAATATATAAGAAAATGGGTAGATGGAAAACAAATATTGCTGTGTCACAAACTTGACTGTCATCCAAACGAGACTCAAGTATTACAAGATGCATTTAACTTAGTTGGCTTATGCAATAATAGGGATGTAAAGTTATTGGGGGTAACATACACCACAAACATACGAAGGAAAATACAAAGTGCTAGCTTTATGCGTAGTATAAATGATATAACACCAAAAGAAGTTTTTGCTGCCATACAATCTCAGCAGCCTTCCAACATACAAAAAAAATTTAAAAGCCTACGACTTAAGTTAGGTAATATGGGTTCTTTGGTAAAATAATAACTATGAAAAGAGAAACCGAATTATTACTTGAAGCTTGCAAAGATAACATCGACAGAGCAGTATTAGCCCAAAACATCAACACAGATCCTGAATTATTAGAATGTTTTTGTCTATATGATTTAGACCCAATGGTAGTAGAAGAAGCTATGCTTAACCCAAATACTGAAGAACCTTGGGTAGAAAAAGCATTAGAGAGATTTCCTGATTTTAATCAACAAGAAATTTATAAAAAAAGACATGAAATAAAAATTAAAATTATTAATCAAATGGAATCCGAAGGTGGACAATTACTTAGCGGAGACAGAGATCAAATAATTCTTAAACATATTTACAAAGAAGATAATTTAGAAAACGAAATTAATCATGCTAATTCTCATTTAGGCAAGTTTACGAAAGATTATCAATATAAATTTAAAAATCCAAACATTGCATGGGAATCAACAGACAAGTTTAAAGTTGCAATGGTTATCGCCCCTGCTTGGGGTATTTTGTTTCCGCCCTATAACATGGCTAAACTTACTGCTGTTTTACGAAAGCACGGTTATAGTACCAAAGTATATGACTTGAATGTAGAGTGTTATCATGCATTAAAAGAGTTGCATGGTGAAGATTATTGGCGAGGGGAAAGATACTTTCTATGGATAAAAAGACAAAATTTTGTTAAATTTATTTTACCTTACATTCAACCTGTATTAGATAAGGCAATCGACGATATCGTAAAGTCTAACCCTAAGGTTATAGGATTTAGTATATACAACACAAATACTTTTGCAACTAAGTATATGGTAAGTCAAATTAAAAAACTTTTACCTGACGCATGTTTACTTGCAGGAGGTCCTGAAGTCATAACAAATTTTGATTTTACTTCATTAACATCACATTTTAACTATTTGTTTGTGGGTGAAGCGGAAGAAACGCTTCCATATGTTCTTGAAAATTTACCCGATATTTATCCGACAAATCAAAAAATAGGTTCTACTGATAGCAAATTAAAGCTAGATGAGTATCCTTTTCCTGATTATAGTGATTATAACCTATCAAACTACATGCATCAAGACGGTGTAAGTATAGAAACTTCTAGAGGATGTATTGCACAATGTAGTTTTTGTGCAGAAACTTACTTTTGGAAGTTTAGAAGTAATGGTCCTGAACGTGTAGTTGAAGAAATGGAATATCAAATCAAAAATTACGGTGTTAAAAGATTTTGGTTTGTAGACAGTTTAGTAAACGGTAATGTTAAAAATTTCGAAAAACTAATCGACCTCATAATTGAAAAAAATCTAAAAATTAAATGGAATAGTTATGCTAGATGTGACGGCAGAATGACGAAAGAATTTATTAAGAAGATAGCCGACAGTGGTTGTACAGCAATTAGTTACGGAGTTGAATCAGGTAGTCAAAAAGTTTTAAATGACATGAGAAAAAAAATTGAAATTTGGGAGATAGAAAATAACTTAAATGATGGTGCTGAGGTAAATCTTTTTAATCACGTGAACTATATGATAGGATTTCCTACAGAAGAACCAATTGACTACTTACACAGTATGCAGTTAATAGCAAATTTAAGGAAAAGTATAAACATTATAAGTCCTGGGTTCGGTGCAGGACCAGCACAGTTTAGTCACATGCAAACTGACTGGCACGTTTATGGTATTTTAGGAAACAATTATCCAGGAGATATTACATTTTGCAATACTTGGTATACTCACGACTACAAAAATACAATATTACATAGATTTATTAGAATAAAACTATTTCACGTTTGGTTAAATATTTTGTCAGAACACGCTAAAGCAACAGTCAGAAATAGTCAGCAATATAAACATACAAAAAAATCAAACACAGACAGTTTTAATAAAGACGCCACAAGAGAAGAAATAGAAGAAGGTGTACGTACAAGTTTACGTGTAGATAAGGCTAATTCGTTAGCTATAAAAGATTCATACACATTCGTAACTAGCAAAAAATCAGAAAAAAAATATGTAAAACAAGATTATTACGTAAATTTAGAAAGATATAGTTCCGAAGATTTTGGAAACTCTATTGCTAATGAATTTTTTGCATTTGCATACGGCTTACATTTATATTTTGATGATTTTGAATATAGCTTTGAATGTGATCCACAATCTGACTTAGCAATTTTTGGCAACACATTAGTAAATGATTATTCATGCAAATTTACTATAAGCAAAAATAAAGACGGGGACTATAAACTATTCTTAACTCATAAATTTAATCATATGGCTTTGGACAAAAATTCAGAGTCAATTTATGAAAGTGAAAGAAAAAAAGAAGATAAAAGTTTTGAAAAAACTTATTTTGATGAAGGTAATTTCAATGATTGGGTAAGTTCTGAAATACAAGTTAAAGAAACCATTCATGAACAGTATCGTAACTTCACAAAGAAAAAAGTAATTCCTATTAGTAAATGATTACCATTTTTCTATTTTTCTGATAATGTCTATTTCTTTTACTAAAGGTCCTAAATTGTGTTTATCAGTGTTATAATGCCGTTTGAAAAACTTTGACTGTTCGGCATTTAACACGCACATAGAGAGTCCTAACTTGTCTGATAAAAGCTCAGATAATTGTTTTGGTTCGTGGTGTTCAAATGTTTCCCATAACTTTAATAGTTCATCAAAGTCCTGAACTTTATTATAATCCCAATCAGTTAACATAGTTAAGTATGTTCCCAATCTTGCACCATAGATAGCCCATTGTCCGTTCTCAACATCCATGCCTACGTTATGCCATATAGTAAGGTTGTTTAAATTTCGTGTAGCAACATTTTTCTTAAACAAATCTACATCAGGTTTTTGTCCACTAACCAAACACATTTTTACACCTTCACGGAATCCAGCACGCCATGCTTGAAAGGGAGTATAGTTTGGATATGTTGTAGAATAACAATCATACATACTCCAATAAGAACCATTTAAATAATCTAAACAAAAATCAATAGTTGTAGTAACATTACCACCGCTATTTTCATGCGTTTTCATATTTTTTACATAAGTTTTAGTCCAGCTACTTAAGCCGCCATTGCCATATTGCAATCCATTAATTACATTTCTAGCTTTCCATCGATACTGTGCGTGTTGATAACTTTCGTCCTTATTTGTAAAATCTAATGTTAAGTTAAAAAAATTAAAATCAGGTAAATTATCTCCGTCAATTAAAATAAATCTTTCTGTATCACTTTCTTCTGCCGCAGCTTTGTGTGCAGCATCACTACCCTTAACTCCGTCAACTCTACGTGCCCAAGGTATCATGTTTTGAATTTTAACCCAAAATTCTTCTTTTTGTGGTTCATCATAACTTAGGTAAATGCAATCTAAGTCTGCAATATCAATTACGTTCATTTAAAGTTAAGCTCCATTTTTTTGAATTAGGTCCATTATGAATTATGCTAATATCATTGATATGGCAACTTGTTCCATTTTGACTAGGGTTAAGTTTAGCAATTAGCTTTTTATCATATATACTTACAATTTTTTTATCAATTATTTTAATGTCAAATCTTGATTGAAAATATGTATCAGAATCAATGACGATAAAATTACCATCTAACTTTTCACAAGTATAAAATAATGCTTTTCCAGCATCATCATAGTATAATCTAAATTCAGGTAAGTTCATTCTCTATTATATTACAAAAGTTTTTTATATGATAATGAAATGGATATAGTTGCGGATATGTGCTTACTCTTATGTTATTATGGTTAACCTCATAAATTAATTCTTTTGTCCAATCTTCAGATTGCAAATCGTTTATGTATTGTTTCATGTGAACCATACTAAAAGAATCAAATTTTGGTAGGGTGGTATTCTCTACCCCATGTATATGACAGGCTATAGCATATACCCAATCAGTAGTTGCTTTCTCATTAATGTTACATTTTAACATAGGCTTTAAACTTTCCCAGTTTTCAAAACAATGTTTAATCGTTTTAAAAAAGTTTTCTGCAAACTCTCCTTTTTTAAAATATGTCATTGCGTTATACACATTTGGAAGACTATTATTTGTGATAAAACCCCTATAAAATAGGTTATCGCTAATTTCTCCTCTAAAGTTTCTAATAGTTGATGATACAACGACTTCATTTAACTGTAATGTATCCCACCAATAATCTATGTTAATTGGTACATACATATCTGCTTCTAATTTGATAGTTTGATCATACGGGCTAGCCTCATAGACTTGCCAATCGTTAGATAATTTCCAAGATGAATCTTTGTCCAAATCACCGTAGGGTAAAGCTATAACGTAATCAAAATATCTACTGTATTCTACATCATCAGTAATAAGTGCTATACTTGCGTTAGGCATTACCTTTTTTATACTTAGTGCAAGCATTTCTGCACATTTTACATAATTTATAGTTTTTGTATTTTGTGCTAAAACAACATATCCTTTAGTCATTGAATATTTCCATAAAGTTATTTTTATCTAGCATATGAAAATCCGTATCTTTTATCAAAATATATTTTGTTTTTTCTTCACGTAAAATAATTTTATATTCTGTTTCGGATAATTTTTCGACAAACGTATTCTCACCAATATGAAGTAGATTCCAAGGAATATAATTTGAAATATTTTCTATGTGACCATTTATTATCCTATTTGCTATTGCAAAAGCATGATCATTTCTAAATGTAGTAGACCACATTCCATGCAAATCTACATAATGTTGATAATTTTCTTGAACCATTTTAACAGATTCAAACAAATGCCTTAATCTATCAGTTTTTTTAAAAAATAAAACTGTAGCCCATAACGTGTTAAAACTTGAAGATCCTAATTTTTCTTGTTCAAAATTAGGATACATTAAAAAACTACTAGTGTTGTGAATACAAAAATCATCATAAAAATCAAATACTTTCAGTAATTTTGATGAGTTTATGACGTAATCTACATCCAATACAAGTGTTTCATCGTAGGGAGAAAGATTATATGCATTATACCTTCCCTTATTATTCCAAACTTTTTGTCTTTTAATATTTGAACTGTCTTTTTCTAAATAAATTATATTATCAAATTTAAAAGTTGTTTCTGCATCTGTTATAAGAGTGCATGGTAAATTTAAATAATCGTTGACTTTTCTAGCGGTAATGCTTGCCATTTTAACATAATCTATTTCATCATTGTTAAAGGCAAATAGTAATACGCCCTTCATCGTTTTTTTCTTAATTCAGTCCATTCTTCATGCCATTCAGTCATAACATTATGGTATATAGAATGGGCTTTTATACTTAATGATTCTTTATTAACCTTAATTGGATTTTCATGCAAATCTAATATAACAGTTTCAATAAGTGTAAGGGAAGAAAGAAAACTTAAGAAATCAGGTGTGGCTTTCCAAAGCCCGCCCTGATCTGCAAAAATTAATTTACTTTGATATTTTTCTTTGAGATAGTGTTTAGCCAAATTATGATCAAATTTGGCTTTTGATTCTTTAATTAGTTCATCTGTATTCATCAAAATATTTAGAATACAGAGCGACTATGAAAAAATTAACTGCCTGAAACTGTGCTGCTTATGGAAACATTTCCCCAACTGGGTGATAGGTATGAACTGCTAGGAAGTCTAGCGACACACGTTACAGTTGAGTTTGGTCCTGATAAACCTAAAGAAGTAGTACCGCCATCCGGTAATGAATCCCAAGTTGTAGTAATTGTTAAAATACTTCCAGTATCACCATTTGTACCTTGAGCACCATTTGTTCTAGCTTGTACTTCAATAAAACTAGAAAGATATCCAGTTGGACCTACAGTTGCACTCATTTTAAAAAGAGTAGCATTAGTACTAGTAAGCGCATAATAACCATTATTTGAAGCTATTGTAGTTGGTGTTCCACTCCCACCTGTTCGTGTAACTCCGCTAAAATTTGTGCCTGCAATATTTTGTGTACCGCTGTTTACTGCACTTATTGTGATTGTACCGCATGCTGAGGCAAGAGTATTCCACAAATTATTCATATTCGTTCCACTAGGGTGTGAAAAACTTAAGGCTAATTGCCCGCCTGCATTAAAGAAATATCTTGCCTTATCACCTGAATCAAACGATATAGTATGCGTAAATGTTAATTTAGTACTCCATGAAGAAGCATAAGTGCGAGTATTTGTAGAGGTTGATCCTTGCGCTGCTGCATTATTTCTGTTTGTAAAAATAGTATTTAAATTGTTTGCGAATATAGATGTTGCAGGCACACTTGCTGTCATGTATGCACTAATTAATTGACCATCTGACGTTATTGAAATAGGAGTAATTGTACTGCCTTGGTGAGATGCAATATTCTGTATATTATTAATCAAAAAATTCCACTGTTCGTTTGTTACTTTAAAAAGCGAATTGTTCGCAGTAACTTGATCGACTGCAGTTTGTCCTAATCCGGATCTACCATTACCTATTGCCAAAACTGCATTTAATGTGTTAGCTGTAGCGGTTGGATTTGCACCAACATATCCATTATAGTCAGAAGCATCAATTCTTTGATTTTGTCCGTAAGTCATTATATTCCCCTTACTTAATCACAACAATTGCTGTAACTTCACCGATGCCTTCTGATGTTTTTGTAGTAAGGCTTCTTCCTATGACATTAAATGAACCTGCTTCGCCGTCTTTTGCTGCTCTTGCATAACCTTTTCCAGCACTAACAAGACGATCACCTTTTTTAACTTTACCTTTTACTTTTACTGGAACTCTACCACTAATAGCAACTGCAGGGTGTGTATTATCATCTCCTGCTGCACTGTTCATCATATACGCTGCGCTTGTGCTGATTACTCCAAATACATTATTACTCAATTCATCAACTACCGCTGTGATTTCAGCAACACCGCCCAGTTCAACCACTGTCCCAGCATCGTAAGGTTGATCCGCTTCAAAACGTTCCGCTAAGTCAGCATATGTAGCTTGCAATCTAGCACTAGGACTAAGCTGCCAAATACCAGTAATATTGCCGCCACCTGCTAACTCGCTAGTTGTAACTTTGTTAGGTGCAATGTTTCCAGTAAATTGTGTCACTGCATTCGCCCCGGTAAGATAATCGAATACATTTGCATTAGTATAAGTACCAGCCGGATTAAATGGTACACCATTACCATACATGTACCTATCGCATTTTATACCAAATGAATTAGATGTCCATGATATATTACCATTTTGCATAGTCCAGTTACCTTGTGCTGACCATGCCCCTACAATAGTACCACCTGTTGTAGCACCACCTGTTGTAATTGAAGTAGTATTGGCTGATCCTAATCGTGCGACTGTTAAATTTGCATTTGCTGCAAATAAATTACCTGTAACATTAGCTGTAGTTACTGTAATTGAATTACCGATTATAGCGTTATTAGATGTAATATTGTTTGCAATGATATTACCAGTTGCATTAACGTTAGCTAAGGTTGCATTACCTGCTGCTGTTGTAGATGTTAATGTAATCCAATTACTTGCTACAAGGGTACCATCAGCTGGACATATACTTAATGTGTTTGTGGTTGTATTAAACCATAGTTGTCCTCTCAGAGGATTAGGGGGAGGAGAACTTGAGGCATAACTTTCAAGCTGTCTAACAAAGTTTGTATCTAAAACTTGTCCGTAATTAGACTTGTTTCGTCCAGGAAGTCCCAATGATGTACTATTGGTATTAATTGTACCGTCTTGAATTGTTGTTAGTACAGTACCGTCGCTTCGTATAATTGTATATGCCATGTGTTTTTACTCCATTTTTTAAACTTTAGTATTTATCTTATATGGTAACAAGGTTTGTTAAACTTTGAATACGCACTGTGTAATCTATTTGAATCTGTCTATTAAGACTTTTTTGAACCGGATGAAAAATGACATGGGTCAATAGTCTTGTGGTTTCGTTTCCGGCTGGGTCAGTGCCATAATCTGCTAAAAGCCCAATTTCATCAAACGTATAAGTAGATTCTAACTGGGTACTATTATCAAATGCTGCTTGGCCAGCTGGTTCTCCGTAGTCGAGTAAGCACTGAACTACTATATCACTGTAAACTTTTCCTATTATGTGCGACACGACCATTTTATTTCTTGCAGGATCTGTGTTTAGAACACTGGTGTCATCTACAATTTTTTCATAAGTTTGATTATATAATGCTGCATTTTGACCTGTCGTATTAGGTGGTAAATATGTAATAATTCCGGTGCTATCGATGCTTGCTCCGCCGTTTCCAAACGCCATTTTAAAAATACCACCATATCCCCTACTACTTAATGTATCAGCGATGGATTCTGACATATTTTCATAATGTATTGCATTTTTTTTGTCAACAAGAATCTCTCCTGTATTAGGATCAGAAATTTTGACGAAACCTTCTATTTTTAATTGATAATTTATTGTAGACATTAATCATCGCCTCTTTTTTGGACTAAAACTTCATTAGTTTTAGGATCAAAAATCTTAATAGCTGAGCTAAAAATGAATCCCGCATTTTCATCGGGTCTTTGCTCCTCTTTTATTTTTGTGTCAATCGTGTTATCTTTTTCAGTCATAATATGTATTTATCATCAGTTTTTAGTCGCTTTTTAAGAAATTAGCTGGTACAGAGTTACTTATCTGTAATGGATCCCCTGAGGCTGCATAGTCATCAGAATTCCAAACTTTGTTATTATAGAAAGAATCTAGTATATCTTTAGTAGATAGACTAAACACATAAGAATAGGTGTCATGAACAGGAAGGGCTGCTGTCCCATCTACCCCTCTTGTTATTCCAGATAACGTATTAGTACTGATATTTGCGAGTTTAAATGATATTTTTTCCCCATTTATAAGAATCGCCTTACCAAATCGCAAAGTAATTACCAAATTATCCCCTAAACTTACATCATCTGTGAAAACTATCTTAGTAACAGAATTTACAGTGTCCAAATAATATTTGGATTGGTTTAATATAATTTCAGTAGTTTCGTTATAAATTGATAGTAACACAATATCAACTATACTATAATTTAAATAGACAAGTAGTTGATTATTCACATTTTGAACAATAGCGTTTGTTGTTTCATCGTCTAATAATGTAGTTATGTCATTAACATGAATTTCAGTATCAGTCGGGTACAATGGGTCAACTAACCAAGTTCTATTTTGAAGGTTACTATTACTAATAGTCATACTACCTTTCCTATCAACCTGAAGTGAATACCAAAGTTCATTTGGGGTCGGGGAAGGCATGAAACTCGTAACTATAATTGTATTACCTAAACTGATAGGAGACATAATACTTAATCTATTGTTAGGCTGATTTATTCTTAAATTGTCTGGGGTAACTCTAGTACCGTTGATATGTACAAACAATCTATTCACATCAACAACATCAAATGTTGGTTGAGTCAACTGAATAGTATTTGTGTATTTCCAAATATACCCACCTGATCCTACCCCATTAATAAAATAAGTACCAAAAGTATTTCCAATTACAGGTATTGACATGGTTGAATCTAAATACAGTTCAAATGGATAATACGTTACTGCGTTTTCAACATATGTGGGTAAAGGTCTTACATAAAAAATATTATTATTAATTTCTGGTATGTTTTGAACTCCGTCGATTAAAACTTGATCTTGATCAACAAAATTGGGATTAGTTGCTGTAGTAATTATCACCGGAGTTGCAGGGGTATTTACATAATATATAGGAGTAACTCGTATAGTGGTAGATGTTTGCGTCACAAAATATTGATTTTGCGTATCGTTAAATGATGTTACACTCACTATAGTTGTAGCAGGTATAGAAGGTAGTATAGTTAAGGTGTTACCTACAATAGTATAATCAATCGTGTTTCTTGCACGAATACCATCTACTTCAACTACTGCATTAGTAGCATTGCTACCTCCCATAAAGTTAGTTAAAGTAAACACTTGTGGCCCACTAGTGTATTGAAATACCTGAGTTTCTGGCATACAATATTGGTACGAATTTGTAGTAGTAGGACCAAATATAGCAAAACTTACATATTGTGTTGTAGAATCTACTATTGAATCAAAAATTATTCTAATTGAATTTGATTTATTTGGCTCTATTCTGTAATCAGTGTTTAATGTTTGTTTTACTCCATTTATATAAACCACAGAAAATAAATAAACTCCTGATCTAAATGGATATTCTGTGTCAATATAACTTTCATTTTTTTCAGTATCTAATTTGATAGGAATAGTGTCTGATGTTCCTTTTGATTGTTGATTTCCTCCACCAATATCATAACACTCAAAATAAATTTTTTCCGTTGGAGAAATAGGAGATGTCAAAGTAACAGTTTTGTTTACCCAATTAATTGTTTGAATTTTTGTTAGGCTAGTTGCGGTTGGTACATCACTTACTTTATAGATTCTAGTCGCTCTGGTGTTTGAAGAAGATATAATATATACCGCAATTTCTGTCACAAATGGTGATATACCTGCAAATGAAAACTGAGTGATATTTTCAGTTTCTATAGTCACTCCTACCATATTAAAACCAAAATTATCATATACGCCTGGGTCCCAAAGTGAGCCTGGTGTAGTTTTGACAATCATTTGTAAATTATCAGAAATCACAGCAGGAACCATTTCTTCTGGTCCATAACCCGACAGGAACGTTTCTCCCTGAATAGTGTATTGAGGTTCTTCTACAAGTAAAAATGAAATATTTTCCCAATCAATTATATTTCTACTTCTTAAAATTGTTGAATTTTCACCGACTACTATTAAATAAGTACCATCAAAACTTATTTCATTTAAAGTATTAACTGTAATTGTAGCTGTTTGGTTCCAAACTTGACCATCACCGCTGTATAACACAATACCGTTATTTCCAACTAATACGTAAGTGTTTAATGCAAATATACCATGATTAATTTCTGTAGTAAACACAGGACCTAATATCGTTGCAGGATTCCAGTTACTAGCATTGACTGACCAATATATTTTACCTAACTCCCCTGCTGCAATAATTTTTGTGGGTGAATTAAAAACTGTGTTAAATTTTGCGTCAATTGTTTGATTTGTGTTTGTCCACTCTATACCGTCATAGCTTATAATTACTCTTGATTGTTCCTCAAAAACTGGTGAAGGAGTATTTGCCCCTTCAATGACTGAAGTACCACTACCAACTGCGACAAATCCTTCAAATATGAGGCCTGATCCAGAAATATAACTTACAGATTTTAAAACATTTGGCAATCTACTTTGAAAACTAAACCCTGTTCCCCAACTTGTTGCATTAATACTGGTTAAGAGGTTGCTACCTACCGCCACATAGTTATTATTGTAATATGCAACACTATAAAGCTCATCGTTCGGAGTTTCTACAGAAAGTGTATCGAACCCTGTAACATCAAAAGGTGCGTCATCAAAAACAGTATAAGACCCAACACTTACCCAATTATATCCATCATAACTAATAAGTAAAGGTGCACTAGAATTTTGAGCGGAAATCACATAAAAAGAACCTGAATAAATTATACTTGTTACATTTAAAGGAACATCACTAATCTTTTTGAATAACCAGTCTCTTCCGTTCGTGCTATATAAAACTGTAGCATGATTTGGTGTATTACCTACAGCGACATATTTCATTCCATCGTACACTATACTCTTTATATCAATTTCTTTTGGATAAAATGGCTGCCCCTGTAAATTAACATCTAATTCAAAATCTTCATCAAACTTATTACCTAAATTAGTTCCGTTAGGATATTCTAAGCCTGACAATAACAAAGGTAAATAGTTACCTGGCATGTTACCTGTAGGTTGATAGTATGTAACTATTCTATCAAGTGCATTAATTCCTAAATAGTCACTTTGCAACAGTTCCCATTTTGTAAAATCAAATGTGCTATCGCTATTTGCAACGATGCACTTATACAATTTATTATTGTAGGCTACTAGCGAAGCTGATGGTGTTGTAAATGGTTCCGGATAAAATCCGATATCCCCTGTGGTAAATATAAACGGAGTTCCAACTGTATTCTTTACTGGATCTGTTAATATTGAATTGTAATATAATCTGCACTGAGTAGCTGTTATGGGCACAGTATAGTATTCGGCATAAGCGTTAGCACAGATTCCACTAAGTGAATAAAATACTATGCCTCCTGATTGAGCGAAGGTAACTGTTATTATCAAATCATTAGCAGGGCTAGTACCTCCTAATAACGATCCTGAAATAGTAATTTTATCACCGGTTGTGTAAATATTTCCAAAATCTTTTATATCAATAAAGTACTCATTAAGCACAGTTTGTCCATAAATCTTAGGACTAGTGACCCAAATAATTGCACCACCTGATCCAGAATTATCATATATGTATGGAGTTGTTAATCTACTAGTCTTGTAGAAATATAATTTTGTTTTATTTAAATATCCTGCACTTAATGTACTAGCAGCATAGTTAAAAGTAACAATTACATTGTTAGTACCTGTCTCAGTCGTAACGTTAGTAATAGGAACTGTTGCACCTTGTAAACTGGACCTAAAAACAGTAGAAGGGATTCCTTCTACTACATACTGAGTTATTGATCCAGGAAGTGTAACTTGCGCAACAGTGATTGTACAACTGTTGAGAGGTGCGGTTCCGCCTAAAGAAGTACCAGGTATAGTAATTACGTCACCAACTTGATAGCCTAACCCACCACTATTAAGGTCTGCAGTATAGACTCCATAAGTATTTCCTGATGAATTAAAATTAGGTGGTTCATCTTCATTTCCATATATCCAAGCGTACACATTGAATATAGCACCGTTTCCTCCCGGCGGGGCTACAGAACCAGAAACAGAATTATAAGGTATTGCAGTTGCTAATCTACTTCCGTAACTTGCATCATTTCCAATACTGTTATAATCAGAGATGTAGAATTGATTAGGGGCCCAAGGTTGAACTACTGGGGTATAACTTGTTCTATCAAACTTCAAGATAGGAGTAATTTGTCTTGTAGGAGCATTACTTGATATTGGGATTAATCTAGCTCCCAGTGATAGAATATGATTATCACTTGGTGTTTTACTTTGAACTAAACTTAATCGATACGTATCATTTATAGCATTAATTTTTGAAATGTAAAATGCTATTGCAGTTGGTCTGTTTTCGTTAGCTAAAGTAACTGTGGGTTTTTGCAGCCCATATTCAATTAGTCTAATGTAATAATATTGCTTATCAATCAATCCTAAAATAGGAGTTACATTATCACCTTTTCTATACTGTAATAAGTCTCCTGTTTCAAAAAGTTTGAAAGGAACGTTTACGGTATTATTTGTAAAATTAATATCAGTAGAGTCAAATTTATGTTCTATCGCTGGTTCAATAATGAGTTCTGGTAGAACTTTATATCCTTCACCTGAGTTTAAAATAGTAACTGCAATGACTTCATCTCCTGACATTTGTGCTTTGATCGCAGCTTGAACCTTAGGAGCAGGAAAAATTGAAGTATCAACATATGTGATTATATTAGGTGGTTCGGTATAGGCTCTGCCTGCATACAATACAGTTACAGCAGGTAAGTCAATATAAATTTTAGTACCCGGCATGTGTTCTACGACTTCGGTATCAAATGCTCCGCGTGTCAGTCCTGATAATATACCTAAATCTCTATCAACTTGATTATATCCGATGAATTCGTTATCTATTTTTATAACACCTGTTACAGGATAGCCAAATGCATTGTCTACGATAATAACTTTAGTTGCGACTGGCACATATGCTTTTAACAAACCAATAAAATAATTTGGTCTTCCTTGTAATTTAACTCCATAATTATTAAACCACTGATTGTATTGAGTTTCATCCCATATAGGATCAGTAGTAGTATATTGTGAGTCTTTTGTTGTATCACCAAAAACTAGCTCAGGTGTTACGAATGAATTTAATTCAGCATTCCACTGAGAAGGTAAATCAAAATCAGTTATATTACCATCATAGATATTTGTTTTTGTATATTTTAAACTAAATTCTTTTAATTTTACTCTATATGGTTTAACTTCATTAATGTATCCATATAGAAAATCTTCATTGTCTCTTTGGAAATTTTTAATTTGTTCCAATTCTCTTAAGGTATGTTCAACATCTAAGAATGATGTTTTGTTTAACCAAGGCAAGTAATTACCAAATTCATCACTTTCGGTGATTATATAATTAAACAATAAAATTAAACCTTGATTTCTATAAATCAGCAAATCATCAGTAAATACTTCTTCATTTAATCCACGAATTATATTATATGTTTCGACAGAGGGAAACGTATCATAAGGATCGCTATCAAAAAAGCTATCACCGAATCCTATACCATTAATGCTGTAATTCCAAAGCGAGTCTTTAATTTGAATTGTACCTAATTCTAACCCTATTCTCTGCCAAGAATTTACTCTGTAAATATAGACCTCACGTTTTCCGTTACTGTTAGAATTTACTCCGACTATCATATTTTCATACGGAGTTAGTTTTTCTAAATCGTAATATTTGGCAACATCAATATCAGTTTTTGTTGAGTCTGAATAACCTTCCTCCCACCAATTCACATATTCCCAATAATTATTTGTATCAAAATTATCACCCGAAATTGTAAAGAATGCAGGGGCATTTACACCTGTTATTGCGGATCCGCCTAATGATAAGAAACTTGGATTTTTTAATTCTGTTATTGGAAACTTTATCATTACATTATTTGCAAATTGAACATAATTTTGTAAAGCTTTTAATCTATTATAGAAAAAACTTTGATTAGGTCTTAAATTAGTTCCAGTTTGTAATAATCTAGGCAAGAATGGGTTAGGTACTGCTTGACCTTGTGCATCAACACCAGCAAAACTATCTAGTAATTTTCTGTATAGTCCGTCTGGTCTTACAAGATTGTTGTATAGTGTTGGCAGTCCTGGTAAGAAATCTTCAGCATAACCATCTCTTATTAATTTAAATTCAGTGTGTGCAACATCATTACCTAAGTTAGACTTAAATCCTAAGTGTAAGCTAGTAAAGTTTGAACTAATATATTCAGATACATTATACAAACCAAATACGTTTTGCTTTAACGGTGCTAAAAATGCTATGCCTGAACTAATAGGATTGGATATGTATGATGAAATGATATTATCAGAAAGCGTCTTGTTCGCACTTATTACATTGCCTATATTTTTTACCCAATAATAATATCTTGTAACAATTGTGCCGCCATTAATTACCTCATAAAGAGTAGTGTAAGAATCAATATCATATACTGTCCCAACACCGGAATAATCGATAGGCAACACATCACTTTCTATCCAAGTATAAACCGAAACAATACTGCCAGGAAATACACTACCCCAATATTTGCTATTATAAACTATATCATTTTGATGATAATCAATAAATCTTGTTTGAGAGGTGTCGAACCAAAGCTTACCAACATACTGTTGTCCCCAAACAACTTTTGTAGAACTATTATTGTTATATCCTGCAGGATCTACACTTGAAATATAATCAAGATTTTCTCTTACAGCTCCCAATAGTTTGCCCTGCAAAGGATCAATATAATCTAAATTTACAATATTTAGGCTATTAAGATTGTTGTAAATAGAAACTATGTGTAATGAGTCAATATCAACACTTTGATTAGGATTTCTATAAACACTCCAGTCAGACGCATTAGAGTTGTTTATAAAAATGTTCGCACGACCATTTTCACTTCCTGTTAAATAGTTCGGAGAACCAATAATAACCTTATAGTCATTAAATGCTATAGAGGTTCCATAATATGGTACACTACCAATATTAGTAGAAGTATCGTTAAGGAGCTGCGCTAATACAAAATTTCCTATATTGTTTATACTTTCATTGTATGCTCCTAAATAATCGTACATGTAAGCAGAACCTGCTTCAACTAAAATATCTACAAATATAGTAAAATTATTATCAAATATGGTATCGTTTGTGTAATCTTCATCGTCAGTAAAATCAAAATTTGTTTGAGTGTACCTATTGCTCGTAGGAGCAGTAACTACAAAAGAATTAAATTCATTGAATTTAAGTGCGGATCCATATTGCGTTGCGTTTTGAATATTAGGATCGTGAAACTCTTGTGTTTTTTGATAATATGTGATTCCCAAACTAGCATAATCAGCTTCGGCAAAAACAGTTAAATTAAGTTTATCTCCGGATGTATTGAGATTTTGATTTATAAGTTGAATTACTAATTTATTATCTATTGTTTTTGAAGCAGTTACGTTTGGTATATTCGCTTGTATTATAGCACTTACAGCGCCATCTATACCTGTGCTAGGTAATGTTACAAGAAAACCATTTATTAAAATATTTTGCTGCGTTGAAAGTGAATACGCAGTTGAGCCAGTTATTATTCCAAATTTTTTGCCTGCATTAGTATAACGGTAAACGCTTCCTTCAGTACCTGTAGCATCAACTATGTCGAACGGAGCACCAATTAATAGTTCATTACCAAACGTATTAATATCCAATCCTTTACCATAAAGCATTCCGATTCTAGGATTAGAAACTTGGCTATGACCAATTAGTGTCTGAGATAAAACAAAATCATTTCCTTCAACTGTGATTAAATCGCCGGCGTTAATTTGAATATTAATAGTCAGTATATTAGTAGAAATAGTATAGTTACTTGTGCTTAACACAACACCATTTCGTAATACTGTCACTGAATTTACAGGAGTCCATCCTAATGTGAAGCTTGTAGTTAATGTAAGTATTGAATTGAAATTGCTTTCAAAAACCTGTCTAATTCTATTGTAAACATACACGGCTCCTGTATCTGTAACAGCATTAAAATCTTGATTTGGTGCGCTTACAAATAATTGAGTTCCATTATAATTGGTAGCAATGTTTGATCCAAAATTTGTTGCCGATCCAGCACCAGTAATTGTTGCTACATTAGTGTAATTGTAATATGCTCTATAAACTATAGTACCTGCAGTAACGCCTGCAAAAAAGTAACCATCAATTGTAAAGGTTGTGGTGTTTGCTGAAGAACTATATGTACCAGTTATTATTTTATAAGTTTGAGCAGTATCAGCATTAGAAAAACTAACCATTTGTCCTTCTAACAATAATGACCTTCTATCACCGCTTACAGTAAATTGTGTGCCATTCTGCTGTATAGCTGTTGTTAAAGAATAGCCTATGCTTGTATAGGTTAAAAACGTATTTCTTCTATATGCAAAAACTTGTCTGGTTGAACTTTTTCCAACAAAGAAATAATTACAATCATCTGACATTACTACTTTATCTGTAAGTCCGCTTACGTTAAAAGAATTTTGTAAAGCAACAGCTTCAATTTTTTCTGTTTGAACTAACTCATAAATGTACACTGTGCTTGTCGCTGCAGATTTTAACACTGCTAAAAAGTTTTGTTGCTTATCCATACTGGTACCAAAACCAGTTGGGCTTGACGATAGTGTTATTGTTTCTTCTAAATTCCAAAAGTTTACATTTGAAATATACTTGTATCTGTAAATGTTTCCTGCACCCGAATCAGCTATAAAATATCCAAGCTTAGTGTCATAAGCAACACTACTTCCAAAGGTTGTAGTAGGAGATGGCTTAGTAAATGTGGTTGTACCTAAATAGTTAATTGATTTTCTATAAACCGCCCATGTACCATCTATATTTTCGTCTACCCAAACAGTATTTTTTACAAATTCTGTATCTAATAAATTTAAATTTATAATATCTTTTGGTGAATTTACTCTTTGATTTTGTAATTTAGAAACGATACCTGTTGATTCTATATTTGGTATAGATAACGGTAAGCTCAAATCAATCACAACTGAGTTTGCATTACCTATTTTTACAACAACGTGAAAACCGTCTACAGCACTTGCATAATTCAAAATTAATATTACAGAATTAACTGTTAAGCCGTGAGGTTTGCTGAAAAATACTGTACATGTATCATTTAAATTATTAACAACATTTACAATAGAAATTACGTCAGTAGAATTACTTAGAGAAATGGTTGCATAAGCTTTCCAATCTCCCTTAAAATCAGCTATCCATACATATTCATTTTTATAAACATCATTAATTGAAACTAGATTTTGATTTAAATTCGTTACCTTATATGAATGCATTTTGACATCTTCAAAATTTACATATCCAGCTGAAGGCAACTGATTCATTTTATAAGATGGTAATAAAGGTAAAATTCTTATATTTTGCGGGACACGACCATAGTTAGTCAGTCCATACAGAGGTATTTCTTGCATCGACCCTGGTTCAGATTCACCATTTATTACACTAATGATTGAGGGATTTCCGTTTAACTTTTGTTCTTCAAGCTTAAATTCAATAAAGTTTTGATCTAATACACCGCCGTAGTTTCCAACATTTATAGACCAATTTTCATAAACAGTATAGTTTATTCCTCCTGTAGGCAAACTTATATTTTGAATTGCAGAAGTGGCTTGTTTACTTCCTTTCTCTACAATCATAGTTTTATATAAATTTACTTGAGATATATCATCTAAATTAGCAGCGACTAGGTAATTTCTTGGTCTATATCCAATAAGAGAAAATGCTAATAAATCCGCATCATTTTCCAAATTTGCAGTGTATGAATTATAATATAAAGTGCTTTCATATGCTCTGCTACTTGCATTCGGTAATAACCCTTTTTGTATTTCATCATAATCTACTTTTGTCCAAAATCCTTGTTGAAAGGTATCTGACGGTTGGATTATTTCATTAGCAGCGTAATAATTATTTTTATATTTGACGATAATACCTTTAGTATATTTGGTATTGATTTGCCATTCCAAAACATTGTCTTGATTTAAAATAAAACCCTTAGTATCAACTGTGCCGTCCCACGTAGCAGTTTTTGCTCCTTTTAAAAGCATACGATACTGTCGTAGACCTGTATTAGGATCGTAAATTAAATCATTAAAAAGTGTAACGTTATCAAACACAATCGCATGTTCCATATTACTAAGGTTAGCATTAAGGTATGCAATAGTATCATCAACTTTGATTGGAATCGCAGAGAATTCAACACCATTACGAATAACTGACATATCCTTAATTTGTATAGGAATCAAATTCTGATTCAAAATGTAATTTTGTTCTTGAATAGTAAGAGGTTGTACAATAGAGTTTTCTTTGTCTATAACAATCTTTTTAGCTAAAGGATTTATATTTAGTATTGAACCTGTTTCCCACCCTGCTTGTATCCATGCAAGAACTTCTTGAATCATAGTGTTCCAATTGAGAATTACATTATTTTCTACTTGATCAAATAAGAGTCCCTGAGAACTTAAATAGTTTCCATACCCATTTATAAATTCTGCTAAAGCCTGCGGCGTACTAAACTCTGTACTGTAAGGTACAATTATCACTCTATCACTAGAATTTTTTGATATTTTTACTGATAAAGATCCAGACGTAATTGTTTCGTATTTACCATTTACTAATGGAGCCAATGCTTTAAAATAAATTTTGTTTTGGCTATTTCCATAAACCTGATATCCTGTATCAGTTTTTTGAATTATAATTGAACTATAAATTATTGTGTCAAACGGCTGATTTTCATGTAATAAAACACTATAGCTTTCATCTGGTATTAGTAGAGTATTATTTTTGCTATTCGGTGAGCCTTTGTCTACATAAAACTTCAGCAATTCTTTGTCACTGAATCCAGCTAATCTGTATACCAAACGAACATCTAGATTGTTTAAATAATTTGTAAGTAGATCATAACCTGAGTTACCAGTACTCTGTACATAATCTACAATCCAATTTATATAACTATGTTGTGCTGTTCCACTACCATACACAACGGTGCCTGTTGTAGTAAATCTAAATTTATCATTTAACAAATATTGATTAAATTCTGTATTATATTTGTAGGTATCTAAATTTTCACCCAATGCAAAAAACTTTGCTGGCTTACATAACGCTAAAATTTTAACTAAATCAAAAGGCCAAGTGCTACTTTTTAGATAACTATATTCGGCAGGCCCCCAATCACCTACTTTCCATTGAGTTTGAAAGGTTAATTCATCATAATTACCTATAACGGAATTTAATGGATCTACTAAGTTACCTAAATCATCTACTGGCAAAACTTTTAACAAACCTGGTCTTTTTCTAGACTCAATTATTATAGGATTACCGTCATTATAATCATAGCCATTTTCCATATCAGTCCACAACACCAAGTTATTTTTAGTATAAGGTGCTGCGCCATAATAGCCATCCCACCAAACTGGTTTATTAGTATATCCAATTAGTTCCCATGGAGTTAAGTTTGGAGTTGCAGTATCGAAAAACCAATTGTAAAGACCCTTCCAATTGCCTCTTTTTACAATTGTGTTGTCTAATTTATTTGTAGCTTGATAATAATTATATGTATATGGATCGGTTGTAATATAGTATTGTGATTTGTAATCTATTCTATTTTGTCCTACCCAATTTAAAAAGGATAAAGAATATAATTGTAAAATTTCATCGTAATTATAATTTGTTTTTCTAAACTGTCCAGGTAAAATTTCATCACTTGATATAGGAATTCTAGAACTAACTTTTATATTATTATAAATTCTACATTCGAACTCAAAAATTACCTGATCTCTATAATCAGTAAGATTACCATTTGTATAACTTCCGTATAGCGTAGTTAACGAACCATCATGTCCTTTAATAAACCACGTTGGTGTTAGATAAGAAGAATCGTAAACAACCTCAGGTACGGTTGCAGGATAAAATCCTAACTTAGTTGGTGTGTTTGGAACATAACTTCCATAAGTTTGGTTATATTCATTAACGACTATTACATCACCTGCGATTAAATCTGTTTGAACTGTTACTAAAGGTTCGTCTGCACTCACAGTATAATCGACATTTCTGATTAATTGTTTTTCTACTAGAACTCCCTCTACCTCTCTCAACACATAAAGAAGTACACCATTATAATTGGCAGAGCTAAAATTATAAATCTTACTTAAAGAAAATTGTGCTTGTTGTACATCCGCTTTAAAAGTATATCTATTAGTAATATACGCTCCTCTGTTTGGAAGCATGTCTGACCAAAAGAATGAGTTATTTTGAGCTTTAAAAGAGGTAATTTCATTAATAGCGTTATCTAAAATAGTAGATGCTATTTGATAACTTTCATAAGGAGTTTTATTTACGATATCTATCAACAAACTTTTATACTTAACATATTCGTTTGCATTAAAGTTTAAAGCATCAATTAAATTATAATTTGCATTTTTTAACAAAGCTCCTGTCAATGACAGTGGAGCACTATTTTGAATAATTTTAGTTCCGTATCTAACTAGATTGGGCAAATCTCTATAATTGTTGGAACCAAAAATTTGACCTGTAATTCTTTTGCTGTTTGTGCAAATACTTAAGTAGTGATTTTTTAAATCTCCTAAATTTAAATTTTTTATTTGTGCGTTGAAAATATTATTTTCTAAATTTGTGGGAATAGTAAAATATGCATTTTTACTAACTTGATTACTATAAATTAAAATTTGCACTGGTGTTTCTAAAATTGGATTAGCATTTAAAGTTACAATTGTAGTATTATTTTCTACTACATAACTAAATTCACTGTCAAATAATACATTATCTCTAACAGTAACTTTAATTACAGGCCATGCAGTAGATTCTGATGAATTTGCTGGTACATCACAAATAAATTTAGCATCTCCGTTTAAAGGATTGTAGTTAAATGTGAACGCCTGATATTGAAAACTTTCTGATATAGCTGTTTGCCATCCTAACTCTCGATTATATGTGTCACGTGAATTATAATTATATACGTATCCTTCATTAACATTTTGTGTAGTTGGGTTTCCATTTAATACATAGGTAAATTGATCCGTATTAAAAGAAACATCAAATTGAATATCTCCTATGTTATCTACTGAACTATATTTTAAAGGAAATCCCAGTACGGGATCATTATTCCCTGTTCCAGTTGCATATTGAAATAAAGATGTTCCAATAAAACTAGAACTATTATAATAATCTGTATCACCAAAACTTAAACCATTAGTATCAAATACATCAAATAAAGGTGGCTGATTTACTGTTGTTTTGAGTTGTCCCTGAATCCAATTTGTTCCATCAAACCAATACGTATATCCCTTTCTTACTTGTCCTAGTAAAACAACAACTTGGTCAAGATTTTCTATGTCACCGTTCGCAATCTTTGTAAATGTTATGATTGGTGGTGCCTGTGTTAAAAGAACGTTCCCTGAATCATTGGATAATTGTATAAATGAACTTAAATTAGGGTCCGTGCTTAATCTAAGTGAAGTAGTATTAGGTTTATCGTACACATAATATTTGGTAAATGCAGATAATCCACCTATACTTTGATTCAAAGAAACTAAACTACCCACAACAAATTTCGTTGAATCAGAAACAGTTAACCTATCAGTGGAAGCAGACGTTGAAACAATTGTAGTTGATGTTTGTAGTGCCTCCGCAGTTGAAACAAAATTTACTCTAAAAATTTTGTTTCTAACATTAACGTCTGTGTCCGCAGAAAATACGACCCGACAGCCGTCAAATAAACCAAAACTTGATCCGTCTGGATAATATTGCAATTGATTTGCAACTTGTGTAAAGGCGTCTGTAGCGGTTACATCAAAATAATCGACTGGTCCTCTAGCCTCAGTACCTAAATTAAATAATTTTAAATTAGGATAAAATTCAATAATTGGTCGTTTTGCTCTGGCTTCATTACTGTTAATTACGTTTAATAAATTACTACTATTAGTGTGTTTAATAGTTTCTTGTATTACTTGTGAGTGAAACCATCTATTTCCGCGTGACCATGCATTTAAATTATTTGCTGCTCTACTAATTGTAATATAATCTTGTGCAATTGGTGATTCAACAATATCAGAGTATGGTGCTATATCATATGGCGATATATCGTATGGATAATATACACTTTGAGAATATGATTCTGGAGTTACAAGTGATGAATTTGGTATTAATTTAATTCCTGTCCCTACACCTTCTACATAATATTGGTCATTCTTGTATTTCTCAGGAATAATATCTCCTGAGAAACTAATTTTTAAACCATTAGTAAATTTTACATTATTAGGAGAAGTATAAGTTAACTTACCTAAAATTTCAGTTTCTACATTTATAAAATTTTCAGTATTGTTATCAACTATTTTTATTATGCCGAATTTTTTTAAATTAGAACTATCTTGATAATACAAAACATCTAAAGGAGCAGTTATTTCTGGAATAATTTGTATCTCACCAGTTTGTAAACGAACAAACTTTTTAGAAATATATTTGTTTCCTGATAAAACTGTTATATTCGTATCTTGTGGGATAACAGTTAGTGGAGTAAGACTTATTATAGGGTCACCTGGTATATCAGTTTCATTATAATTAACTTTGAAGAAAAATTGATTTACGTTGACAAATGTAGTAGAATCAAATCCTACAGGATTTATTGTATCCTGATCAAAAGGAAGCTCATCAAAAAATGTTTCTACCGATGCATTTTGCAGAGCAGATGATCCATAAAACAAAATAGTTTTGTCAAGTAAATTGGTTGCACCATCAATATTTCCAATTGTGCTTAATCGTTGACCATGTATGTTAGTAAAGGCTTGATCGCTTACTAGGTCTACATTTATATTCCCCTGATATGTAGTTTCGTTCTGTGCATCTGATCTAGGGACATTAAAAGTAATTACTCCCTCGTTTGTTCCGTTATTTTCTAATCCAAAAATATCTCTGGTGCTAACATTTGTTCTGTTAGGTACAGTGCCAGACAATCCAGGCATTGTTTGAATCCAAAATTTTGAATTTTGTTTAACATTAAAATAGTATGTTCCGCCTCTTAAGAGTGTTATAACCGGGTTAAATTCTTCTATTTTAAAATTATCTTGTATGAACAAAAATTCATTTGTCTGACTTATTACATCAAAAAATGAAGTTAAATTTACCGGTAAAGGTTCGACATTAACAACATCAGGACCAAACGGTAACCAATAATATTGACTATAATTTGACAGTTTATCTAAATCTGCAAAACTATCCCAACTATAAAATTGATTATCAAACAATAAAGAGTTATTAGTAATTGGTGCGCCCTGTAGTTTTAGCGCATCAATCATTTCAGGATAACTTATAAAATCTATAGCACGGCTAGTCTCATTTTTTTTAAAAATGATAGCTGGTTCTAATTGATAATCTGTTCTTGTTTTATTAATTTCAGGTACGTAATAGGAATTAGGAGTAAGACCATATTCAAATCTTCTTCCAATATAACCTTGTAATTTTTCTAAATCTTGCTGTTTAACAAGTTGATCCAATGTGGCGGATAGAAAATTTTCATTAGGTGTTGTTTTAAAAATTTCTGGAAGAAAATCAATTGTTCTTACTTGCGCTACCATATATTTTTCCGTTAAGGTTGTAGTTGTTCAGGAGTAATCGCTGAAATAATAACTATATCGTTTGATTGAGCACCGTTCACAAAAATCTCATACGGCGCACACCTTATTTCATATAAATCACCAAAAGTCAAAGAGGGGTCTTTTGGAACTAAGATCGCAGAACTTATAAGTCCATCTAAATTTGAATGTAAGTATGCGCTTAGTTCACTAAAAAAGAAGGTATCTCCAAAATCCCAATTATCAATACTAAAATAATTATTCATTGCAGTAATAACTGCAGCACGAACTTCACTATCACTCGCTGTTGTCAGACTAGACTTTATTACTTTAATAGTAGCCTGTAGCTGAGGAGAAGCTTTGTTACCAAAAAGAGGTTTGAAAGTGACGCTATTTAAAACAATTGTGTCACTCATCATTTTGTAGTCATTTACTTTGTTATATTCTTGTGTTAATTGTTCTACTGTTGGTCTCAGTGGTTCAGATACAGTTCCCGTTGTGTCTTTAATCCAGTTGTTATAAGAAGTATAATAAGCCAAAGTTACTACATATAAATCAATGATGTTTGTTGTACCAGGATCAATTCTTGTAGTGTTATTACTTAAATGATTGTATTGAAAAAATAAACTTTGTCTTCCTGATTGTGAGGAATAATTTGTTACTTCTGTTAAATTTACGATGTTTAATGATGTTGTGTCAGCAACAGATTTATAAAATTTATTTTCTACGTATGTGTAAAAAATTTGTCCTACAGGAAATTCATATTTAACTACTTCAACATCGTTTTTATTTCCATAAGAATAATTAATTAAAGTTGGTTCAGTTAATCCATTTTTTGTAAGATAATTAATATCAGTAAAAGTCTCAATAAAAACAAAATTTGAGGTGTTTGTTGAACCAAAAGTATAACCTGTAATGGTAGTAAAAAAATCTGGATTATCAATTAAAGAAGAATTTTTTGAGTCTAGACTACTTACCTCAATCGCATAATCATCAGGGTAACCGTCTGATTCAACTGTTTGTCCTACCACATTAAGTCTAAAATCTTCTCCTAAAATAGATAATGAATTAGGTGTCGTATTAGTTTTTAAAACTTTGACCGTATCATAAGCTAAGGTTCCTGATAGAGGATCAAAAATAATTTTTTCTGAATCAAAAGTAAACCTTGTATTCTTAACACTTCCAAAATAATATGTGATAGCTTTACTTGTTATTCTATATGCACCCTCTCCTAAACTTTCAAATTTTATAAGAGCGTCTGGTCTATTATAGCTTCCTATAAACCATCTATTAACATTAACCGGCAGAATATTCACATAATATAAAGAAAAACTTTGTAAATTCTCAAAATAAGTTAGAACTTCTTGCAATATTGGATTCGGTAAGATATTATCAAAAACTGGAATAATAGTTTCAAGGATTGCACCAGTTGAAACAAACTTACTTAAACTTACTGGACCTAATCCATTATATAAATTGCCCTCACCCCCGTTAAACCCATCCTCAACAACGTTTAAAACATTTACCCACATAAACGTATTATTAATTGAAGGTGCAGCTCCTGCTACTAATCTATCATTAAGAAAGTAATATCCAGATGGAGCAACAAATTTTAATAAAGAACCAGGTGTGCAATATTTCATATTATATGCACTATAAATACCCGCTGCAACAGGTCCTGCTACATTTTCAAAATAACCAGTAACTAGTGTACCATCATAACTCGTTTGATTCCATGTTGTAATGCCATCGCCTGAAGCAACATTAATAGGATATCTAGCACAGGTTACAACATAATATTGATACAGATTTCTATTTGAGATAATTTCTAGAATTTGATTACTAAATAACCTATTAGCGGATCCTGATGCCTCACTTATATTAAAGTCGTAGAACTTATCATTGCTGTTAAAATATAATGCTCCGTCATCAGAAAAACTAGTTGTGCTTGAATACTTGCCAGTTGGATCAAGTAAATCAAAATTTCTTGAAATTCCAATAGAACTTCTATTTAAAGCTTTTGTTTTTATTATAGAACTGTAAAGTGTGTATGGAAAATTATTATAATCTTCACCATTTACCATTCTGTTTTGAGAATAAAAGTGTACGGGTGCTTTTGCTTTTATATCTGGTATAGACTCTCTTGATTGGGCATTATTAACAGGCTGTGTTAGCTCAACCGTCATAGTTAAAGTTTCAATGCGATTAAATTTACTTACATAACTGAAAGTTAATGTAGTATTTGTTAGTTCAGCGGGATCGATTGAATATTGCAATCCATTACTTGATCTTACATATGCTCTAAAAGAACCAACAGGAATCTCACTAAAAACACCGTCCCCAAAAATATAATTTACTTGATCGTTAAATCTAGAAGTTACAGAAAATACTGATTTACGTGAATTTTCTTCCCTTAAATAAGTATTTGCATATAAATTATCTACTTGTTGCCAATAATTTAAATTATTATTAGTTGAATCAATTTTATACAACCATGTATCAGTATTATTAATTCCTTGTATTTCTCCTATTGGAACTACCTGATTTGCAATTTGTTGATTTAATGTAAAATCATAATTTACAAGTGAACCTTGTTTAAAATATAAAAAGAATCCAGTGTTTAAACTACCGTAACCTAATTTATCATTTCTGTATAAAATATTAAATGTGCCTTTTGGATTAGGAGGAATTTCGTACACATAGGTTTGATTTAAACTTGTAGCACTCACCCCTTCAAAATTCATAGTTACACCACCAACTGTTGCATTAAAAGGTATAACAGGTAAAACAGTATTTGGAATACGCAAAGAATATTCTTCAGTTTTAATATTTGAAATTTCTTGTGTATTACCAGGTCTCCCGACTCGTTGTGCATCAACTAATGTGGCATTTATTATAGAATAAAATTGCTCTAACCAATTTGGATTAGCAGGGTCGTTCCAAAATACAGGTATACCTGCAAGACCTAAACCATTGATGTCTACAACATTTTCTGTTGTAGTTAGACTAGTAATTTTTAAAAATCCTTGAGCAGCATTATTTCTTTTTGGATTATAATTTACTAAATTTGCTAGTTTAATTACACTGTCTCTACGTTCTGCGGTGTCGATAAAATTTTCACGTGTGTTCAGATCATCCCTAAATGAGACAGCCTGACCCATAAATGCAATAACATCTAGTAGTGCTATAAATTCACTACTCTCAACATAATCATTAAAAGTTTCTGGGTAGTACAAACGCAGGTAATCTATAAAACTTTTTCGCAAAGTTTCATAGTCATAGCTTTGAAAATTTGCTTGACTATAGGTTTTATAGACTGTTTTCCAGTCATTCACACCAAAAATTGTTGCCTGTCTTGAACTTGTAGCCATACTTTTATCTCTTTTTTATATTTATCTTTGCTAAAAACCCACTATTTTCAACGGTTATTTAATGATACTGTGCTACTCCCTTTATCAAAATTAAGTTGTAATAGCTGAACTTTGTTCTGAGGAGATACTGCCATTTCAATTTCTGTCAAAAATCCATTTTCATAGGGATAAGTTGTGATAGTGTTTAATATTATTCTAGGATCCTGAGCCGCAATGCGGCGAATTTCGTTGTCAATCTGAATTTGAATCTCAGGAATATTTGGTTCGAATATGTATGTCCAAATAGAGGTCCCATATGCAGGATTCCCTACTTTTTGTCCTTGTGGAGTATTAAGAGCGTTTAAAAAATCGACTATCACAAGTTGATCATCATAAAGACTGAACTTTTTGTTTGGTAAAACAGGAGCAATAATTGATCCAGGACCACCACTTATTCCAGGTGGAATAATTGAAGGTTTCTGTGCATTAGTGAATAATGTGCTAAATCCTTTGTATATAACCATAATAATATCTCACTTAACCATATAATTCTTTGTATGCCAACTCTACTGCTGTTTCTAAACTTTCAACTTCACGGATTGAATCTTTATAATCACGTAATGCAGTTACGGCTTGAACAGATTCGCCACCGTATGTAGAAACAGCTTCTTTCCATTTAATTTTGTTTTGCCTTCTATTATTAACTGCGACATCCAATTCTCCCCTTAAATCATTATATTGTTCTAAAACCTCTGCCTTAGGAGGTTTAGATTCGGCACTATCTGAGTATGGTAGAGAAATTCTTTTATCGCTATAGATTTCTGTAGTGGCGCTTTTTATTGAGGATCTATCAACTGTATTTACTGCAGCAGTTGGCATTTTAGTCGCTGCAGGACCATTTGAAGATATAGATTTAGACGCACTTTGTAAACTTGCTAACTCGTCTGATGGTACATTTGATACTGTAGCATTTACTAAACCATTAGTTGATGCATCCACAGATTGTGTTATCTGAGACGGATTAACAGTGGTAGGCGAAGTAAAATAAGATGAACTAACGTTATTGCTAATTGCATTGTCGCCGCCGTACAATCCACCAACTGCGTTGCCACCATTTTGACTATTTTTACTATTCAACGCTGATAAATTTTGAGGCTTGCCAGCGGTTAATTTAGTATAACTGCCTTTGATAGCATTAAACACAGCAGAGGCTGCACCTACAACTGCAGCTCCAATCGCAGCTCCTGTTGATATAACAGAAGAAACCATTGAACCAACTGGGCTAAGTAATTTTTCAGCCATATTTGCCGCATAGTTCCCTGAAGATATTGTAGATGCGATTGCTCCATTATTACTTTGAGCTGATGGTGTAGTATTAGAACCGGATGCACCATTTACATATGATTTTACTGGTCCTATTCCATACGATGATGTACTATTAACTAACCCTGTTATTTGAGTTGGGCTTTCATTCCCTTGAATAATACCGTTACTCTTTAATTGATTGTAACTGCTATTCATTAAATTTACTTGCGTAGAAGTTTGTGCAGTGCTACTTTTGTTATAATCATTTATATTGTTAATACCGTCTTTACCTGTGAGCAAATTAGGTGGTATAGATTGATCTAATGATTTATTATTTTGAATTAAATTATTTGCAACGGTGCTTGCACCTGGTTTAAGGACTCCAGCTTCTTCAAGTTGATTTGGTGAATGTCCTAGTTTTCCTAAAACAGCAGTTTTACTTCCGTTGTTAGTTACGATTCCTCCTCCTGCTAAAGCTGCTGAGCCTTTAACTGGATCAGTGCCGGCAGAAACGGCTGCTTGGGACACCGCAGCAGATGTTGTATTTTTATCAAAGTTACCTTTCGCAGATTTAGAGCTAGGAACCGTTGATGCAACCGCAGGAGTAGTCACTTTAACAGGAACATTTGCAGTTGCAGCGTTTGTATTTTGAACTGCAGGTGACGGAGGTGAGGGGAAATTGCCGGCTGCACTATCATCGATTTTAACATCAACTCCTTTATTCGCATCAGTCCAAGGTGTATGAGCAGGAACACGTGAATTTATGCTAGGCAATTTAGCAGGGGCAGGAACCCATCCTTGTGTTTCGTCAAAAAATGTATCAGTGTGTTGTACTACTGGTATAGGTTTAATCTCAGCAGGAACTGTTGGCGAACTACCTGTATTCAGATTAATTTTACTTCCGTTAATATAAGTTACTGCATCGCTTTTAAATGATGAAGTGCTTTTTGATAAAAAACTCATTGCTTCATCAACCTTTACAGTATGATTTTTTAAAGTTTGTTGACTAAAATTTTCACCAACTCGTAGATTTGTATTTTTATCACTATTAATATTCAGTTCTTCTGCAAAAATATTAAATTTTTTCTTAGCATTAATATTAATATTATTATCCGCGTGTAAATTTAAATCACCTTTGGTTCTTACATTTATACTATTAGTAGCATAGATATCTACTGTACCTTCTTTACCTAATTCAATATAGCTTTGACCATTGCTATGTATTATAAAAAGAGTTTGACCATCGTCACTCATTGTGATTTGATGTCCAGATGCGCTACGTAATCTAATTAAATTGTTTTGTCCAAAAAAATCACCATCATCTAAAACGAACGTGTGTCCACCTCTGCGACCTATTAATTTAGCCTGCTCAGCAGTCCCTGAGTCTACGTTTTTTCCTAACTCCCCTTCACTACCTCCGGTAATACCTTTATAAATTGGTCTACCTGGAGTGGATATACCAAAAACTTGAGATGGACTTTCTCTAGTAGAACTACTTGTAATCGTTCCTCGTACAGAATCTCTAAGTAGCCCTTGTTGCCAAAGTTGCGCAGCAACTATTTTGTGAACTGGTTTAGCCTGATCATAAAAAGTTGGAGTATTGTAAAGTTGATTATTCTGCACATTCATTTCAACTGTAGGTAGATTTGAAGATCCACCAAACTTTTCTGCCTCAGCTTCTTCCATTATTACATCATTAGTAGATCCAATTGCAGGAACCATATGTGTTATTCCTGGTTGCGGAATGCATCCTATGTAATAACCAAAATCCTTTTTACCATACAAAAACAAACATACGACTTCTGAACCTATATCTGGCGATGTTGCCCAAAATCCATAACTAGTAGGATTTTCTAAAAACGTACCATAAGAAGAATCACTTGCAGTGTTAGGAGCATAATCACCCGGTAAAAATCCATAAAAGGGAGATAGATAACTTACAACTACCCAAGAACTTGAATCATTAGGATCGGTAGCACCAAAATCTGCAATATAAACTTTAATTCTTCCAGTACGGATGCTATCAACATTTTGTTTAACTATTCCTTTTACTGCGAAAGGATATGAAATTGATCCTCCCGGATTTAATTTATATTGTTCCGTAGTACCAGAAGTTTTTATAATATTATCCATTTTGTACCTTTAAACTGCTCTTCCCTCTTGATTTACACGTATAAAATCACTTACTAAATTACTTGATTGTAATGAGTCATCATCGACTACACTTGAATTAAATGCTCGTTGTTGATTAAAGGCAACCCCAACATTTGATCCAACTGTTGATTCAGCAGGGGTCGCATCGTCAGTCACCAATCTATTGGTTATTGATTGCTCAGTTGGTTGCCAATATGTATCTGGCGTGGTTTGTTGTGATTGTGATGATGAATTGACTGGGAATTCTTGATTCCCAAAACCATATGTATTAGTTCCTAACTGTTCTGCTTGATTTGTAGTTGTTTCTCTGCCTTCTGCAGTTACCGATGTGGTTTTACGAACTGTTGGATCTGTCCACAACACAAGATCCAAATCTTGTGTAAATCTTCCTTTAGTTAATGAACTAGTTACAGATAAAACCATATAAACTAAACCTGAAACATTTTGTTTACCTTGTTCCATTAATGCATTTTGAGGTTGCGAGCCATTATCATAAAAAGTAATATTTTTATTAATGGTTAATAAACCAGTGCTAATGTTATAATCTAATCCTTCGTAGAAGTTTATTTCAATAAAAATTTGCCCTCCTAAAGGATTTATTTGTAAATTATCAGTGTAAGCGGCTTCTCTAGGTGTGCTTGCATTTTTAGCAGTTCCTATACTTGTCATTAGATAATCAGGATCACCCATTATTTGTAATTTAGCTTTAATTTGATCACCCGGGCTGTACAAATTTGTTTTTATAGAACCAATAGGAATACCGCCTTTGCTTGCATTTAATTCCGACCCAATGTTTTTACTTCCAGGAACAATAGGGGTGTTGCCTAATCCGTCATTTGGTTTTTCTTTCTGATCGTCGGATCCTCCGGGTAAAAAATATAATGCATTATAACTTGTTTCAAAATTTAAAACCTCTGTATTCTGTCCTGTAAAATAATAATTATATACTTTATATGGTCCATAATAATCTGACCTACTTTCAGGTTCTATAAAAACTGATTTTACATAAGGTATTTTATAAGGAGCTACATAATAAGTTATGTCAAATACATAATCATTTCTTAACGAATCATAACCTTTAGGTTTTACTACAGGATTAATTGAATACCAATCTAAAATTTTTGATCCTTTATTTCCACTTGCAGGCTTATCTTCTAAAATTCCATCCTCTGTATAAACAGTATCAAGTGCCTTTGTTATATACTCACTTTGTAAAATAACATTGTCAATAAATTTAGTTAATGTCATTCCCCCTGCTATCGCCAATGTTCTTGTATTAGGATTATAAGTTAAGTTTTTTCTACTATCTTTAGCACTTATTTGACCGCTAGTGGTAGGGGAACCCATTTCTGCTTTGACTTTATCATATCGTTCCTGTGATGTAAGTTTTGCATACTTAATTGCATCATCAATTTCAATATGATATGAGTTGGTATATTTGGCTTTACCATTATTATAAAGTTGTTGTTCTCTCTCATTCATTATTTGAACAATACCTCTTGCATTTGGATTGTCAGCGTCAATTTCATTACCAACCAAAACTTCACCCACTGTTGTACCCGATACTTGTCTATCTTCTGGAATTTGATTTCTTTTAACACCATATGCTTCTTGCACAGATAATGGTGTAGCCTTAATAGTATAAACTGTGCTTTTTCCATCAAGCCTAAATGAAAAATCAGTTATTGAAAGAGGAAAGAAACTAGCATTACTACCTACCTTCGTTCCTGTTTGACCTGATCCGGTACCTGAATACAACCCGCTTTCTCTACCTGGAATTATTTCTTTAATTGCGTTTCCTGCATCATCGTACCCTAAAAAACTTATTGAAAGAACATAAAATTGTTTTATTGAATCTTTATTGTCTTGTATACCAGGTAATCCGCTGTTCAACGCTGCTTCTAATGCTCTTTGTTTAAGAACACTTGTAAAACTGAAGCCCATAGGCTCATAAATTTTAAATTCAAAATTTATTGAATTAGTCGCTGATTCAGTTGCCTTTGTATTACAAAAAGTCTTAAAGGTCAAATCATCAATAAAGTACTCAGCGTTTTCATTAATTCTAGGAGCATCGCTTTGAGAAGGAGTGCCACCTGATTCAGCAACCGTAAAAAATCCTTCGTTTGTTCCTATGTATGTCATACCAGATTCTATGAATCTAATATATGCTTCAGCAGTGACCATGTACAGAATAAGTTTATAAGTAAAACTAGCATATTCGTTAAGAGGATTTTTTGGTCTACCGCCATATAAAGCAACTAGGTAACCATCATTTTCTTCTCCTGTTACTTCAATAGGTCTTGAACCTACCGTTTCACCTGCGGGAATAAAGCCATCATCTTGTGCCTGATTTTGATCTGCCATATTATATGCCGTATGCTGCTGTTAGTGTTTCTTGTTGAGGTAAGTAAATTCCTACCCCTGTGATAAAATCGAAAAGAGGGTCTTTTAATCTGTTTGGATTACGTTGTGCAAACACCCACCATAACGATGGGTTTCCGTACAAGTCATAAGCTAATAAATCAGGTCGCAAATTATATGTTGGTGTAATTTCCCAATATACATCATCTGCTTTTTTTGGTAGTGGTCTATCTACCATAATGTCTAAAAATTGATTGTTAACAATGTCTGTTGCATAATAAGGACTAGTTGTTGGATATAGCATTACCAAATTCCTCCAATATCTGATTTTCCAGTTCCAACTAATAATCTTCCTGTAGCATATTCTTTAAGACTAAATGCATTTGCCATAGCAAATCTAGAAATAATAGGAATACAACCTATTTGAATTTGAATTTTAGTAGGTACGTAGGTTGGATTTGAAACTTCTGCAATATTAAATTCAGGTCGGGTTGATCTTGCACCGGGAGTTAAGCCTGCATTTTTCAATCTAAAAAAAGATGATAATAAAGTTCCGATAGATGAACCACCTAATATATTTTTTGGTGTATTAGTTTGTGATTCAATGTTTTGTCCTCCTGTGTTGCTTATTACGCCCGCTTTAATGTAATCAACATCTGTAGGTAAAGTATAGCTAAATGAAGTTATTGCAACTGGATGATAGTTAAATTGATACTGACCAAATCCTGACAGATAACATAAAGGTGGCGGAGTACCTCTAAGAGGATTACTATCAGCACCATAAAACATTTTAGTTACTGATTTGAAAAAGTGTATTACTGCTAGTAAATAGTTTGCTTCATGTGTATCTTGTGCAGTGAAATCACCAGTAATATTAATATCTCCTACATTGCTATTTTTGTATTGATATATCCTATAATTAGTATGAGCCAAGTCTGTTGGTTCATAGTTTGCATTATATGATACTGATACCTGAGGAACATAGGGAAATATAACTCCTTGCGTTGTGAACAATGGATTTAATATATGATCGGCACTTTGTCTTGCTTCTGGGTCATTATATAAATAGGTAGATCCTGGGGCTAAACTAATTCTAAATCTCCAATCTTGCTGTGCCAAAAACTGCGCCTGTTGTCTTTGAACAGATTGTTCTTGTGTAGTGATTAAACCACCTAAATTTACGCCGCTTGCAGGATCTTCTAGATTACTTGGTTCAAAGTTCAGTGGTCTTTCAAACTCGTTGACTGGTTCGTCGGTTACTGTTCGTTGTGCTTGTGATTGGAAATCATATCCGCTGCTTTCATTATTAACTGGTTCATCACCGACTGTTCTTAAAGGAGCAGGTACGGGAAAGTTTGCAGCGGTCACTGATGTGCCAGATGGTGCAAAAAGTGTGGTATTAACATTTGTTGGAGTAGGGTTTTGAATTAAAAATCCAATTGGGGACGGACGGTAATACCCTGCTTCAGCACTGGATATTCCTGCTTGACTTAATAGTTGTTCCTGACTTAAATTGGGGCTGGATTGGCGTAATTCATTGTAAGCCTGTGCTTTTTCTGGGTCAAATCCATTTACAAATGCCATAGTTGTTTCCTGTTATTTACATATTTATCGCTAAATAATATGACGTTTTTTACCTTTTCTCTTAAAAAAACTTGCATTTCTATCACTTTTGATGTTACTATAGTGATAACTTATTAACCTAACTTATGACAATAACACCTAAAAAACCAGTAAATTACCTAAACAACAAAGATATTCTCAAAGAAATACATGCAAGCAAGAACACATACTGCACATATCTAGACAAAACTAGTGATCATAGATATGATTTTATAGTAGATATGCCGCATGCTAGTATCGAAGAAAGCCTTAAGTATGCTGCAAAACCTAAAATTATAAAAGAAGCAAAAGAAACTAGAGCAACTAGACTTAGCATAGAAACCGGTGAAACAGTAAATCCAAAAAAGATTCCTACTTCTGATTTAGTATTCAGGATAATGACTTGGGATCATATTCCTGTAGCCCCTAAACAACCTAGAAAAGTAGAAAAGAAAAAATCAGCAAAAGACATATTTGAATTTGAAGATACGATAGAAGATATTTTTGTTGATTTGGATGATCCTACAACAAAAGATGAAGTAGACGATATGGTTCATGTTCGTGTCAACTTTCCTCCCTTCCAACATTTTCGCATGGACGAGAACAAAACCTTTCATTGTATAGGAAAGAGTCACTGGAGTGGTGATTTAAAAACGGGATCATTCAATAAAGATCATGGAAATATAACTGACAAGCTAGCCAGAATGTACATTATGTTATGTGAAAAATATGCTATGAAATTTAACTGGCGTGGATACACATATAACGATGAAATGCGCAACAGTGCTATTTTACAGTTGACATATGTTGGATTACGATTTAACGAAGCCAAAAGTCAAAACCCGTTCGCATATTATACTGCAGCAATAACAAATAGTTTCTGCCGTGTATTAAACAGTGAAAAACGAAATCAAAATATACGTGACGATATATTAGAAATAAATGGACTAAACCCAAGCTGGAGTCGTCAAAATAGTGAAGGCTTTTCAACATACGAAGAATAACCATATGTATTGAAAAGACTTACATAAATTGCTATACTTAACCTATGACAAATTTATTTAAGAAGGCAGCAGTATTCACAGATATACATTTTGGATTAAAATCAAACAGTTTGCAACATAACCAAGACTGTGAAAAATTTGTAGATTGGTTTATCTCTCAAGCAAAGATTGAAGGGTGTGAGACTTGTTTCTTCTTGGGAGATTATAACCATCATCGTGCTAGTATCAACATTCATACCATGCAATATGGTCTTAAGGCACTGGAGAAATTAAATGATAACTTTGATAGGGTATATTTTATCCCAGGCAATCACGATCTTTATTATCGTGACCGTAGGGACATTCATAGTGTTGAGTGGGCTAAACATTTACCGAATGTTGAAATAATTAACGACTGGTATATCACAAAAGAT
>Ga0315902_10000552_pt1 | contig 63128 bp, 53 predicted proteins | sample LakEriMetagenome_9_FD_203523 | JGI IMG/M metagenome (GOLD analysis project Ga0315902, IMG submission 203523) | Freshwater fungal communities from buoy surface, Lake Erie, Ohio, United States - Buoy 12 MA117 | ecosystem: Environmental > Aquatic > Freshwater > Lake > Lake biofilm | place: USA... | reverse complement strand
GCGCGGGCGCGGCCCGGGATGTCGGAGCCAGCGCCGACCCTGCAGCCACCCACCCTGCGGCCACCCACCCTGCGGCCGCCGACCCTGCCGAGGCGCGGGCGGCCGCTGGCGCTACCGGCCTGCTCGGGCCGGGCGGCAACCTGGCCGCGAACGCCGCCGGGGCGCGCCTGAGCTTCACGAGCCTGGCCGCCCGCTTCGAGGCCCCGGTCGACCTGCCCGGGCTGGCCCACGATCTCGGCGATCCGGGGCTTGGCCTGGAGCGTGCCAAGGGCATCGTCGGCGGACCCGGGCAGCGACCCTGGTCGATCGAACTCGCCGGCGGCTCGGTGCAGGTGTCGCCGCTCGCCGCGCCGCCCGAGGACGCGACGACCGCGGCCGACGGCGCGACCGGGCGCATGGTGTTCATCGGCCCGCGCGCGCGCATCGACCACGCGGCGCTGCGGCGACTGATCGCCCGCCACGGCGGCGTGGTGGTCGAGGCCGGCGCCGACGGCGCCGGGGGCTGAGGCGCTCAGCCTGCGGTCGCGCCGGATGCCGCCGCGCTGGCCGGGGTTGCGCCGGGCAGCACCGCGGCGCCCGCCGGCCGCCAGCGCCGCAGCAGCAGCGCGTTGCTGACCACGCTCACGCTCGAGAAGGCCATCGCCGCGCCCGCGATCACCGGATCGAGGTGACCGAGCGCGGCCAGCGGCAGACCGATCACGTTGTAGGCGAAGGCCCAGAAGAGGTTCTGGCGGATCTTGGTCCAGGTGCGGCGCGAGACCGCGATCGCGTCGGCGACCAGCCGCGGGTCGCCGCGCATCAGCGTGATGCCGGCGGTGTGCATCGCGACATCGGTGCCGCCGGCCATCGCGATCCCGACGTCGGCCGCCGCCAGCGCCGGCGCATCGTTGACGCCGTCGCCGACCATCCCGACCACCTCGCCGGCGGCGCGCCAGGCGGCGATCGCCGCCGACTTCTGCTCGGGCAGCAGCTCGGCATGGACCTCGTCGACGCCGAGCTCGCGGGCGATCGCCTGCGCCGCGCCGTGACTGTCGCCGCTCAGCATCGCGGTGCGCACCCCCATCGCATGCAGGCGCCGCACCGCGTCGGCCGCGCCGGGCCGGGCGGTGTCGCCGAAGGCAAGCAGCCCCGCGACCTGCGGCGCGGCCTCGTGCCCGGCTGGCGCGCAGGCCACCCACGACACCGTCAGGCCGCGCGCCGCATGCGCCTGCCCGCGAGCCACCCAGGCGTCACGTTCGGCGGCGGGCACGCCGATCTCCGCCAGCAGGCGGGCGTTGCCGACCCAGACCGTCTGGTCCTCGACCCTGCCGACCACGCCCCGCCCGGCGAGCGCGCGCACCTCGGCGGCAGGGATCGCGGCAGCCTCGCCCACCGCCGCCTGCGCCTGCGCGATCGCGCGTGCGAGCGGATGCTCGCTGCCGGCCTGCACGCGCGCGACCAGGCCACGCAGCGCGGCGGCCTGCAGCCCGTCGACCGCCTCGCAGGCGACCAGCGCCGGGCGGCCCTCGGTCAGCGTCCCGGTCTTGTCGAAAGCCACCCGTGTGAGGGCATGCGCGGTCTCGAGCGCCTGCACGTCGCCGATCAGGATGCCGTGACGTGCGGCCACGCCGGTGCCCGCCATGATCGCGGTCGGCGTGGCCAGCCCGAGCGCGCAGGGGCAGGCGATCACCAGCACCGCGACCGCGTTCAGGATCGCGCGCGGCCAGTCGCCGCTGCCCAGCCCCCAGCCGAGCAGCGTCAGCAGCGCGAGCACGAGCACCGCGGGCACGAACACCCGGCTCACCCGATCGACCAGCCGCTGGATCGGCGCCTTGCGCGCCTGCGCGTCCTCGACCAGCCGGATGATGCGCGCGAGCACGGTCTCGGCACCGACCGCGGTCACGCGCAGCACGATCGAGGCCTCGCCGTTGATCGAGCCCCCGACCACCGCGTCACCAGGCACTCGGGCCCGCGGGCGGCTCTCGCCGGTCATGAAGGACTCGTCGACATGGGTGCGGCCCTCGAGCAGCACACCGTCGAGCGGGATGCGCTCGCCGGGACGCACCAGCAGTTCATCGCCCACGAAGACCGCCGACACCGCCGCCCGCTGCTCGCGGCCGTCGCGGCGCAACCAGACCTCGTCGGGGCGCAGCGCCTGCAGCGCGGCGATCGCCTCGGTGGTGCGCCGGCGGGCCCGCGCTTCGAGCCACTTGCCGAGCATCACCAGCGTGATGACCACCGCCGCGCCCTCGAAGTAATAGTGCGCACCATGCGCATCGCCGTGCGCGAGCAGCTGCCAGGTCGACAGCCCCCAGGCGGCGCTGGTGCCGATCGCCACCAGCAGATCCATGTTGCCTTCGCCGGCGCGCAGCGCATGCCAGCCGGCGCGGTAGAAGCGCGCGCCCAGCAGGAACTGCACCGGCGTGGCCAGCAGGAACTGCCACCAGCCCGGCAGCATCGCATGCACGCCGAAGGGCGCCAGCAGCATCGGCAGCACCAGCGGCGCGGACAGCAGCCCGCCGACGATCAGTGCGCGCGCGGCGCGACGGTCGTCGGCTTCATGGGACGCTGCCGCGCGCTGGCCGGCATCATGCAGCACGGCGCCATAGCCGGCCTTGTGGACCGCGCCGATCAGCGCCTCGGCCGCGGGCGCGCTGCCGGTGAAGCGCACGCGGGCGGTCTCGGTGGCGAGGTTCACGCTCGCCTCGGCCACCCCCGGCACCCGCGCGAGCGCGCGCTCCACGCGGCCTGCGCAGGCGGCGCAGGTCATGCCGCCGATGTCGAGGGCGATCGCCTGCAGCGTGTCGGTGCGGATGTCGGCGCGGGTGTCAGCGTTCATCGGGGCACCCTAACGCAGCCGATGCGCCCGCGCCATTGCGGGATGTCAATCGCTGACGCGCGATCGGCCCGCTATGATCGGCGGACCAACAACGCAAGAGGACCATCGATGATCAGCCTCCAGGTGAAGGGCATGTCCTGCGGCCACTGCGTGAAGGCGGTCACCGAGGCCATCCACGCGGTCGACCCGGCCGCCACGGTGACGGTGTCACTCGCGCAGTCGCGGGTCGAGATCGCCTCGGCCGCCGACCCCGTGCGGCTGCGCGAGGCGATCGTCGAGGCCGGCTACGAGGTGCCGGCCTGAGTGCGAGGGGCGCCGCGGCCGGCCCGGCGGGACGAGGGCCGCGGCCGTGACTCAGTTGATGGTCAGCTTGCGCGCGCCGGGCACCACCTTCTTCGGCAGCGTCAGCGTCAGCACCCCGTTCTCGTAGCGGGCGCTCGCCGCCGCATCGTCGATGTCGGCCGACACCGCGAAGCTGCGGCTCATCGTGCCGTAGAAGCGCTCGCTGCGCAGCAGCCGCTCGCCTTCCTTCTGCACCGCCTCGCGCCGTACCTCGGCCGAGATCGCGATACGGTTGCCGTCGATCTGCACCTGGATGTCGTCACGGCTCACGCCGGGCATCTCGGCGCTGACCACGTACTCGCCGGCGGTCTCGCGCACATCGACGCGGATCTCGACGGTCTGCGCGGTGGCAGCGCGCTGCGGCGCGAGCACACCGCGGAACAGCTCGGGGAAGACTTCGGCGAAGGGATCGTAGAGGGAAAGACGGGTCATCGCGGGCCTCCTTGGGGCGACATGTGTCGGGACACCCCTGAGATGGGAGCGGCGCACAGGCTTTCAAGGGGTCAGCGACATGACCACGATCGCGTGGCACGATGGTTGCGACCGCAACCGTCATGCCGCCGCGCCAGCCTTCGCCCGGCGCATCCGAGGCCCGCGCTCAGCCGCTGAGCACCCGCGCGGCGCGATCGGCGAGATGCGCGCGTGCCACCGCGCCCTCGCGCAGGGCGCCCGCGTACCGATCGAGCAGGCGGCGCACCCGCGGCGTCTCGTAGCCGAGCTGCACGAAGGCCACGCCGCGGTCGAAGATCTCGGTGTAGTCCGCGATCAGGCCGTCGTGCAGCCGGAACCGCGCCATGCCCTCGAACACGATCACCGAGCCGGCACTCTCGGGCTCGCGCGAGCGGTAGCTGAAGCAGTAGCGCGCGTAGCCGAGCGAGCCGGTGCACGCGGGCTCGAGGAACTGCCAGAAGAAATCCTCGCCGCCGACGTAGAAGCGGTCGAGCATCGCGGCGATCGCCTCGCGCCCGTCGTGCGCGCCGAAGAATCCGTCGTCGTAGCGGCCCTCGGGGGTGAAGAGTGCGGCCAGCCCCTGCGAGTCGTGGGCGGCCACCGCCTCGACGAAGCGGGCAAGCAGGGTATCGAAGGTCATGGTCGAAGCTCCGGGTTCGGTGCGGCCGCGCGCGGTCCGCGCGGTCTTCGGTCTCGATGGCGTGCCTGCGGCGTGCGGCCTCAGCCGTGCACGAGCGGCGCGCCGGTCAGCGCCTGCAGCTCGTCGAAGGACAGGCCGTCGATCCACTCGCGCGCGACCAGGCCGTCGGCCGTGACGTCGATGACCGCGAGATCGGTGTAGAGGCGCGCGACGCAGCCCACGCCGGTCAGCGGATAGCTGCAGCGCTCGACGATCTTCGGCGCGCCTTCGCGCGTGACATGCTCCATCATCACGAAGGTGCGGCGGGCGCCGATCGCGAGATCCATCGCGCCGCCCACGGCCGGAATCGCATCGGCCGCGCCGGTGTGCCAGTTGGCGAGGTCGCCCGCAGCCGACACCTGGAAGGCGCCGAGCACGCAGATGTCGAGGTGGCCGCCGCGCATCATCGCGAACGAGTCGGCGTGGTGGAAGAAGGCCCCGCCGGTGAGCAGCGTGACCGGCTGCTTGCCGGCGTTGACCAGGTCCCAGTCCTCGGCGCCGGACGCGGGCGCCGGCCCCATGCCGAGGATGCCGTTCTCGCTGTGCAGGAAGATTTCGCGGCCGGCCGGCAGGTGGTTGGCCACCAGCGTGGGCAGGCCGATACCCAGGTTCACGTAGGCGCCCTCGGGGATGTCGAGGGCCACGCGGGCGGCCATCCGGTCGCGTGTCAGGCGCTTCATGGCCGATCTCCGGTCGCGGGTGCAGGCACGAGGACGGGGGCCGACCCGGGCGCAGGCCCCAGGCTCACGGTGTCGCCCACCGCCACCACCCGATGCACGAAGATGCCCGGGGTCACGATGTGCTCGGGATCGAGCGCGCCCAGCGGCACCACCTCGTCGACCTGCGCGATCGTGCAGCGCGCGGCGGTGGCCATCACCGGTCCGAAGTTGCGCGCCGCCTTGCGGTAGACGAGATTGCCCCAGCGGTCGCCGCGCACCGCCTTGATCAGCGCGACATCGGCGTGAATCGGGTACTCGAGCACATGGTCGCGGCCGTCGATGCGGCGGGTCTCCTTGCCACGGGCGAGCTCGGTGCCGTAACCGGTGGGCGTGTAGAAGGCGCCGATGCCGGCGCCCGCGGCGCGGATGCGCTCGGCGAGATTGCCCTGCGGCACCAGCTCGAGCTCGAGCCGGCCGCTCCGGTAGAGGGAGTCGAAGTGGTGCGAGTCGGCCTGCCGCGGAAACGAGCAGATGATCTTGCGTACCCGGCCCGCCTTGAGCAGCGCGGCCAGGCCGGTCTCGCCGCTGCCGGCGTTGTTGCTGACGATCACGAGGTCGCGCGCGCCCTGGGCGATCAGGGCATCGATCAGCGCCGAGGGCATGCCGGCGCCGCCGAAGCCGCCGACGAGCACGGTGGCGCCGTCGGGCACGTCGGCCAGCGCCTCGGCGGGGGTGGCGAAGGTCTTGTCGATCACGGTGGGCGCTCCGTCGACCAGTGTTCCATTCCCGCGCCGGACCCGCCTGCGAGGCGTCCGGAATCCGAGATGATCCCCGGCGTTCACCCCCCGACCCGAGACCGCGATGACCCAGCTCTGGCACGACCCCCGGATCCCGTCGCCCGAGCAGTGCGTGCTCGGGCCGCTGCTCGAGCGCCACGCCGCCGCGCAGCCCGACGCGGTCTTCGCGCGCTTTGCCGACGGCAGCCACTGGACCTGGCGCGACACGCTGGCGATCACGCGCCGCACCGCGGCCGGCCTGCAGGCGCTCGGCGTGCGCCAGGGCGACAACGTGCATGCGTGGCTGCCCAACGGGCCCGATGCGCTGCGGGTATGGTTCGGGCTGAACTGGCTGGGCGCGGTCTACGTGCCGATCAACCTCGCCTACCGCGGCACCATCCTCGCCCACGCGATCCACCTGTCGGGCGCTCGCCTGATGATCGCCCATGCGGGTCTGGTCGACCGTCTGGCCGACATCGACCGCTCGCAGCTCGCCGAGATCGTGGTGCTCGGCGCCGACGACGGCCCGGCCGCCACCGCGCCGCTGCCCGGCACGGCCGGCCTGCGCCGCCACCCGGCGTCGGCGCTCGCGCCCGACGGCGCGCAAGCCGCGCCACCCCCGCACCCGGTCATGCCCTGGGACACGCAGTCCATCATCTACACCTCCGGCACCACCGGGCCCTCGAAGGGCGTGATGTCGTCGTACCTGCACCTCTACGAGACCGTGCGCGCCTGGCACTTCATCAGGCCGGCCGACCGGCATCTGGTGGTGCTGCCGCTGTTCCACGTCGGCGGCACTGCGGCGGTCTACGGCTCGCTGGTGCAGGGCGGCTCGATCGCGGTGGTCGATGCCTTCCAGAGCGAGCGTTTCTGGGAAGTGATCGACGAGACCGGCAGCACGATGGTGGTGCTGCTTGGCGGCATGGCCACGCTGCTGGTCAAGCGCACCCCCCAGCCCGACGATCGCGGTCACGCGCTGCGGGTGGCGATGATGGTGCCGCTGCTGGAAGACGCGCCGGCGTTCGCCGAGCGCTTCGGCTGCGAGATCTACACGCTGTTCAACATGACCGAGATCTCGTGTCCGCTGGTCTCGGGCCTGAACCCCGGTCCGCAGGCGAGCTGCGGCCATCCGCGCCCGGGCTGCGAGGTGCGCATCGTCGACGAGAACGACTGCGAGGTCGGGCGTGGCCAGGTCGGCGAGCTGATCGTGCGCACCGACACCCCCTGGGCGATGAACTCCGGCTACTACGGCAATCCCGAGGCCACCGCGCGCGCCTGGCGCAACGGCTGGTTCCACACCGGCGACGCGTTCCGGCAGGACGAGGCGGGCAACTGGTTCTTCGTCGATCGCATGAAGGATGCGATCCGCCGCCGCGGCGAGAACATCTCGTCCTTCGAGGTCGAGGCCGAGGTGACCAGCCACCCGCAGGTGCAGGAGGCGGCGGCCGTCGCCGTGCCCAGCGAGCTCGGCGAGGACGAGGTGCTGGTCGCGGTGGTACCGCAGCCCGGCGGGGTCGATCCGAAGGCGCTGACCGAATACCTGATCCCGCGCATGCCGCACTTCATGGTGCCGCGCTACGTCCGGGTGATGGACGCGTTGCCCAAGACACCCACGCAGAAGGTCCAGAAGCACCTGATCCGCGCCGACGGCGTGACGGCCGACACCTGGGACCGCGAGCGCGCCGGCATCGTGCTGCGCCGGCAGAAGCTGCAGGGCTGAGCGCCGGCATCGCGCACCCCGCTAGAATCCCGCCATGACCGGCGCGTTAGCGCGCCCCTGCCGCGACCGCCGCGGCCCACGCCACACACCCGCACCGCCATGAACGACATCGCCAGCCGCAGTGCCACCGAATCTCCGCTCGACCTCGCCGGGCGCGCCCTGGGCCAGGCCCGGGCCTACCGCGATGCGGTGCTCGCCGCCTGCCGTGGCATGGTCGAGCGTGGCGCCGCCGCCGGCGAGGACAACGAGGCGCAGCAGCGCGCGCTGCACGGCTACGCCTGGGTGGCCAGCTACGTCGAGTCGCTGGCGCAGTTGCACGACTGGGGGCAGCGCCTGGCCGAGCGCGGCGCCTTCGACGAACTGGCCGCCGACCATGTCGCGATCGGCTTTGCCGAGTACCTGCAGCAGCTGCGAGGCGGCCTGCCGATGTCGCAGTGCGAGTTCGTGCGGCCGCTCGATTTCGGTCTGAACGGCGCGCAGCTCGACCATCCCGACGTCAGCCGCCTGATCGCCGCGGGCAACGCGCCGGCACGCCGCGCCGCCGTGGTCGCGGCCGCCGCCGCCGGCCGCTGGCCCGAGCCGCTGCTCGACAACGACGACATCGAGGCCTTTCGCCAGCAGGTGCGCCGTTTCGCCGACGAGCGCATCGCGCCCTTCGCCAACGACTGGCACCGCCAGGACATCCTGATTCCCGACGAGATCGTCGCCCAGATGGGCGAGCTCGGCATCTTCGGGCTGACCATCCCCGAGGCCTGGGGCGGCAGCGACATGGGCAAGCTCGCCATGACCGTGGTCTCCGAGGAGCTCTCGCGCGGCTACATCGGCACCGGCTCGCTGGGCACCCGCGCCGAGATCGCCGGCGAGCTGCTGGTCACGGGCGGCACCGCCGAGCAGCGCGACCGCTACCTGCCGGGGCTGGCCAGCGGCGCGATCCTGCCCACCGCGGTCTTCACCGAGCCGGGCTCGGGGTCCGACCTGGCGTCGCTGAAGACCCGCGCGGTGCGCGACGGCGAGGTGTTCCGCATCACCGGCGCCAAGACCTGGATCACCCACGCCTCGCGCAGCGACCTCATGACCATGCTGGTGCGCACCGAGGCCGACGTGCCGGGCGCGCGCGGCATCTCGCTGCTGCTCGCCGACAAGCCGCGCGGCGTGCCGGGCAACCCCTTCCCGGCGCCCGGCATGCGCGGCAGCGAGATCCAGGTGCTCGGCTACCGCGGCATGAAGGAGTACGAGCTCGCCTTCGACGGCTTCACGGTGCCGGTGTCGGCGCTGCTCGGCGGCGTGCCCGGCCAGGGCTTCCGCCAGCTGATGGCCACCTTCGAGAGCGCGCGCATCCAGACCGCGGCGCGCGCGATCGGCGTGGGCCAGAACGCGCTCGAGCTCGCGCTCGCCTACGCGCTCGAGCGACGCCAGTTCGGCCGCCCGATCGTCGAGTTTCCGCGGGTGCGCGACAAGCTCGCGATGATGGCCGTCGAGACCGTGATCGCGCGCCAGCTCACCTACTTCGCCGCCCGCCGCAAGGACACCGGCAAGCGCTGCGACGTCGAGGCCGGCATGGCCAAGCTGCTCGCCGCGCGCGTGGCCTGGTCGAACGCCGACAACGCGCTGCAGGTGCACGGCGGCAACGGCTACGCACTCGAGTACCCGGTATCGCGCCTGCTGTGCGACGCGCGCATCCTCAACATCTTCGAAGGCGCCGGCGAGATCCAGGCGCACATCATCGCGCGCGGGCTCGTCTGAGCCGCCGCCAGGAAACCCACCATGTTCAACGTGCTCAACGACCTTCGCGTGGTCGAGATGGCGGCCTTCGTGGCCGGCCCGCTCGCCGGCATGACGCTGGCCCAGCTCGGCGCGCGCGTGATCCGCGTCGACGACATCGGCGGCAACGCCGACATCGGCCGCTGGCCGATCGCGCGCAACGGCCGCAGCCTCTACTGGGCCGGCCTGAACAAGGCCAAGCAGTCGCTGTGCGTCGACCTCGGCGACGAGCGCGGCCAGGCGCTGGTGGCCGACCTGATCTGCGACGACGCGCCCGGCGGCGGCATCCTCATCACGAACTTCCCGATGAAGGGCTGGCTCGCCTACGACAGGCTCGCCGCGCGCCGCCCCGACCTGATCGTCGTGCAGATCACCGGCGACTGGCAGGGCCGCACCGCGCTCGACTACACGGTGAACGCCGGCGCGGGCTTTCCCTTCATCACCGGCGAGGGTGGCCCCACGCAGCCGGTCAACAACGTCACGCCGGCCTGGGATCTGATGTGCGGCTCGCACGTGGCCATCGCGGTACTCGCCGCCGAGCGGCGCCGGCGCGACACCGGCCGCGGCAGCCATGTGCGCATCGCGCTGCAGGACATGGGCCTGGCCACCATCGGCAGCCTGGGCTACCTCGCCGAGGTGCAGGTCAACGACGAGGATCGCCAGGGCTACGGCAACCACATCTTCGGCACCTTCGGCCACGACTTCGGCACCCGCGACGATCGCCGCGTCATGATCATGGCGATCTCGGTGCGGCAGTGGCGCGGCCTGCAGAAGGCGCTGGGCTTCGCGGCCGAGGTCGACGCCTGGCAGAAGGCCAACGGCGTCGACCTCAACGACGAGGGCGCGCGCTTTCATCATCGTGAGCAGCTGGTCGCCTGGATCGAACCGCGGGTGCGCGAGCACACGCTGGCCGACATCGGTCCGATCTTCGACGCCAACGGCGTGTGCTGGGGCGTCTACCGCAGCCCGCGGCAGGCGCTGGCCGAGGATCCCAACTGCTCGACCGCCAACCCCCTGTTCCAGGAGATCGAACAGCCCGGCATCGGCCGCTACCTGGCGGCCGGCTCGCCGATGCGTTTCGGCGACCTGCCGCCGCAGCCGGTGACGCCCGCACCCACGCTCGGCGAGCACGGACCGGCCATCGCCACCGGCGACCTCGGCCGCAGCGCCGAGGAGGTTGCCGCGCTGCGCGCCGCCGGCGTGCTCTCGGCATCCTGAGCCAGGAGCCTGCCATGCCGATGCCCCCCAAGAGCCGCCCGGCCGCCGACGTACTCGCCGACCTCGAGGCCATGAGGGCCGGCGACGTGCGCTGGCGCGAAGGCCGCGCCTTCACGCTCGCCTACAACGCCGGCCCCGAGGTGATCGCGATCGCCGAGGAGGCCTACCGCCGCTTCGGCACCGAGAATGCACTCAACGTGCATGCCTTCCCGAGCCTGCGCCGGATCCAGGCCGAGGTGGTCGACACCGTGTCAGGCTGGCTGGGCGCCGACGCCGGCTGCGCGGGCTTCATGACCAGCGGCGGCACCGAGAGCCTGCTGATGGCGGTGAAGGCGGCGCGCGAACGCGGCCGCCGCACGCGCGGCATCGAGCGGCCGAACATGGTGCTGCCCGCGAGCGCCCATGCCGCGCTCGAGAAGGGCGCGCAGTATTTCGGGGTGGAGAGCCGGCGGGTGCCGGTGCGCGCCGACTGGCGTGCCGATGTCGAGGCGATGGCCGCGGCCATCGACGCCAACACCGTGCTGGTGGTGGGCTCGGCGCCGCAATACCCTCAGGGCGTGGTCGACCCGATCCCGGCGATCGCCGCGCTGGCCCAGGGCCGTGACATCAACTGCCACGTCGATGCCTGCATGGGCGGGGTCACGCTGCACTACCTCGCGCGGCTCGGCCATCCGGTGCCGGCCTGGAACTTCGCGGTGCCCGGCGTCACCAGCATCTCGGTCGACCTGCACAAGTATGGCTACACCGCGAAGGGCGCTGGCGTGATGGTCCACCGCAGCCGCGAGCTGCGCGCCGACCAGACCTTCGTCACCGAGAACTGGCTGGGCGGCACCTACGGCTCCTCGGGCATCCTCGGCACCAAGAGCGGCGGGCCGATGGCCGCCGCGTGGGCCGTGCTGCAGCATCTGGGCGACGAGGGCTACCTGCGGCTGACGGCGGCCGCGCGCAGCGCGGCCTCGCGACTCGCCGACGCGATCGAGGCAATGCCGGCGCTGCGGCTGCGCGCCCGGCCCGAAACCACGCTGCTGGCTTTCGGCGCGGCCGATCCGGCGGCGCTTGATGTGTTCGCGGTGGCCGACGCGCTCTGGAAGCGCGGCTGGTATGTCGATCGGCAGGGCCCGCCAGCCTCGCTGCACTGCACGGTCAACGCGGTGCATGAGGGCCTGATCGAGGCCTTCGTGGTCGACCTGCGCAGCGCGGTGGCCGAGGTGGCCGGTGCCGGCGCGACCGGCCAGCAGGGTGCCTACGGCACGGTGTCGTAGCGCGACCCCGGGCCTGGCCTCGGGCGCGGGCCCCACGCGCCGGGACCCTCGCCCGCAGGCGACTCAGTCGATCGCCTGCAGCACCCGACCGAGGCGCGCGACGATCTCGTCGATCTGGGCCTTGTCGACGATCAGCGGCGGCGACAGCGCGATGATGTCGCCGGTGAAGCGGATCATCAGGTCTTCCTCGAAGAAGGCCTTCACATGGGCCTCGAAGGCCCGCGCTCCGGGTGCGCCGGGCCGCGCTGCGAGTTCGACCGCCCCCATCAGCCCGATGTTGCGGATGTCGATCACGTGCCGGGAGCCGCGCAGCCCGTGCAGGGCGTCTTCCCAGTAGGGGGCGAGGTCCTCGGCGCGCTCGAGCAGGCCCTCGTCATGGTAGATGTCGAGGGCGGCGAGCGCCGAGGCGCAGGCCAGCGGATGCGCCGAGTAGGTATAGCCGTGGAAGAACTCGATCGCGGCCTGCGGGCCCTGCATGAAGGCCTCGTAGATGCCCTCGCGGGCGAAGACCGCGCCCATCGGGACGGCGGCGCTGTTGATGCCCTTGGCCGCGGTGAAGAGGTCGGGCACCACGCCGAGTTTCTGGAAACCGAAGGGTTTGCCGATGCGGCCGAAGGCGGTGATCACCTCGTCGAAGATCAGCAGGATGCCGTGGCGGGCGGTGATCTCGCGCAGCCGCTCGAGGTAGCCCACCGGCGGCACCAGCACGCCCGTGGAACCCGCCACCGGCTCGACGATGACCGCGGCCACCGTGGAGGGGTCGTGCAGCGTGAGGATGCGCTCGAGCTCGTCGGCCAGGTGCGCGCCCCAGTGCGGCTGACCGCGGCTGAAGGCGTTGTGGGCGAGGTCGTGGGTGTGGCCGAGATGGTCGACCGCCGGCAGCAGCGCTCCCGAGAAGGTCTTGCGGTTGCCGGGGATGCCGCCCACCGACATGCCGCCGAAGCCCACGCCGTGGTAGCCGCGCTCGCGACCGATGATGCGGGTGCGCTGGGCCTCGCCGCGCACCCGGTGATAGCCGAGCGCGATCTTGAGCGCGGAGTCGACGGCTTCGGAGCCGGAGTTGGTGTAGAACACCTGCGAGAAGGGCTTGCCGGCGAGCGCGACCAGGCGGCGCGACAGCTCGAAGGCCATCGGGTGGCCCATCTGGAAGGAGGGCGCGTAGTCGAGCTCGGCGGCAGCCCGGGCGATCGCCTCGACGATCGGCTTGCGGCAGTGGCCGGCATTCACGCACCACAGACCCGCGGTGGCGTCGAGGATCGCGCGGCCCTCCGGCGTGTAGTAGTGCATGCCTTCGGCGCGGACGACCAGCCGCGGCTGCGACTTGAACTGCCGGTTGGCGGTAAAGGGCATCCAGAAGGCCGACAGGCTGTCGTCGGCCTGGGCCTCGGGCGCGAGCGCACCCAGCTTGGTGATGTCGTTCATGTCGCTTTCTCCGTCTGCAGAGACTCGATTGTCGACCGAAGCCGCATCAGCAGCAACAACCCGGGCAGCGCCGCCACCGTCGAGAACAGGAAGAAGGTCGGCCAGCCCCAGGCCTCGACCATCACGCCGGCGGCCGGACCGACATAGACCCGGCCGATCGCCGCCAGCGCCGAGAGCAGCGCGAACTGGGCGGCCGAGTAGCGTGCATCGGTGAGCGCCATCAGCAGGGCGACGAAGGCCGCGGTACCCATGCCCCCGCAGAGATTCTCGAAGCCCACCGCCGCGGCCATCAGGCCGGGGTGCGGCGGCAGCACCGACAGCATCCAGTAGCCGAGATTGGACACCGCCTGCAGCAGCCCGAAGAGCAGCAGCGCCCGGTACAGGCTCGCGCGCGTGAGCCACGCGCCGCCGGCAAGCGCACCGACGAGCGTGGCGATCAGGCCGAAAACCTTGTTGACCGCCCCGACCTCGGTCTGCGAGAAGCCCGCGCCGCGGATCAGAAAGGCGGTGCTCAGGCTGCCGGCGAAGGCATCGCCGAGCTTGTAGAGCACGATCAGCGCCAGCAGCGCGACCGCGCCGCGCCGCGAGAAGAACTGATCCCAGGGCTCGACGAAGGCGGCAAAACCGGCGGCGCGCGCCACGCGGATGGCCACCGCGAAGGCGGCAAGCAGCGACAGGGTGAGCACCAGCAGCCGCCCGAAACGGTCGGCCTCGAGCCCTCCCCAGGGCAACGCGCGCAGCGCGAACCAGGTGGCCAGGCCGGCGGCGAGCATCCCCGCAAAGCCGGCGAGCTCGCGCCAGGCCGGCGCATGGGGTCGGTCGGCGACAGACGCCGGCAGCCGCGGTGCGAGCAGCGACACCAGCGCGAAGGCCGCCAGGAGCCCGCCCATCAGCCGGTAGGCGCCCGGCCAGCCCAGCCAGCGGTCGGCGAGAATCAGTGCGAGCCCGCCCGAGACCAGCATCGCCAGCCGGTAGCCGAGCACCGACACCGCGGCACCGGCGCCGCGCTCGCGCGCCGGCAGCAGGTCGGCACGGTAGGCATCGAAGACCACGTCCTGGGAGGCCGACAGGAAGGCGATCGCGACCGCCACCAGGCCCATCGTCTCGATGTCGGTGGCGGGATCGAGCTGCGCCATCAGCAGGCAGGCGCCGGCCAGCGCGATCTGCGTGAGCGCGAGCCAGCCGCGGCGCCGCCCGGCGCGCGGCGGCTCGAAGCGATCGAGCAGCGGCGCCCACACGAACTTGAAGGTGTAGGGCAGACCGGCCAGCGCAAACAGCCCGATCGTCTTGATGTCGACACCCGAGACCGTGAGCCAGGCCTGCAGGCTGCCCGCCGACAGCGCCAGCGGCAGACCGCTGGCAAAGCCGAGCAGCAGCATGATGCCCACCCGGCGGCTGGCGAAAGCCTGCAGCAGGGGGGAGCGCTCGGCAGCGTCGGTCATGGCGGCGGCAGTGTAGCGCGAGCCCGGGGCGGCACCCCGGCATCGGCTACCATCGACCGTCAGGGGCTTGAAGTGCGCCCGCTCGACCCCAGATCGCCGCCACGATGCCCGTCACCCGCTCCTTCGCCGCGCGCCCGCGCCGGCTTGCCGCCGCCCTCGCCCTGAGCCTGGCGGGCCTGACAGTCGCGCCCGCGCCCGCGCAGCAGCCCGCCAGCGGCGAGGGCGTGCAGGTCGGCAAGCCGAGCGCCGTGGCGCGCCTGGTGCCCGCCGAGCAGCTCGAGCGCATGGCCGGCGACCAGTACACCCAGATGATGCGCGAGGCCGCCGGCAAGGGCGCGCTGCTGCCGGCCGAGCATCCGCAGGTGCAGCGCGCCCGCCGCATCACGCGCGACGTGATCGCGCACGCGCAGCGCTTCAACCCGCGCGCCGCGCACTGGCGCTGGGAGGTCAATGTCATCGCGAGCCCGCAGATCAACGCGTTCTGCATGCCCGGCGGCAAGATCGGCATCTACAGCGGCATCGTCGAGAAGCTGCGCCTCACCGACGACGAGCTCGCGATGGTGATCGGCCACGAGGTCGCGCACGCGCTGCGCGAGCATGCCCGCGAGCGCATGGCCAAGGGCAACCTCACCGAGATCGGCGCGGGCCTGGTCACCAGCCTGTTCGGCCTGGGCGACCTCGGACGCATGGCGGTGGGCGCCGGTGCCCAGCTGCTGACGCTGAACTTCTCGCGCGACAACGAGACCGACGCCGATCTCGTGGGCCTCGATCTGGCGGCACGCGCGGGCTACGATCCGCGCGCCGCGGTGAGGGTCTGGGAGAAGATGGGGGCAGCCTCGAAGGGCGCCCCCCCGCAGTGGCTGTCCACGCACCCGGCGAGCACCACGCGCATCGCCGAGATTCGCCGTCACCTCGGCCAGACCCTGCCACTCTACGCGAAGGCGCGGGGTCTGACCCCGGGGGCACTGAAGCCCTATGTGAGCAACTGGGGCGAGCCGATTCCCTGAGCCTCGCGCAGCGTGGCCGCAGCCGGCATGCCGGCCCGTGCCAGCTCGGCAAAGGCATCGGCCGGCACCGCGCGGCTGAACAGGAAGCCCTGACCGACGTCGCAGCCCTCGCTGCGCAGCCACGCGAGCTGCTCGGCAGTCTCGACACCCTCGGCCACGGTGGCCAGACCGAGCGTGCGCGCCATCGCGATGATCGCGCGCACGATCGCGGCATCGTTGGGGTCGGCGACCACATCGCGCACGAAGGACTGGTCGATCTTGAGCGTGCCCACCGGCAGCCGCTTGAGCCGCGACAGCGAGGAGTAGCCGGTGCCGAAATCGTCGATCGACATCGACAGGCCGCGTTCGCGCAGCGCGCCGAGCCGGCCGACGGTCTCGTCGCGGGTGCCTTCGCGCATGATCAGCGTTTCGGTGATCTCGATCTCGAGGCGCGGCGGCGCCACGCCGCGCAGCCTCAGGGTCTCGAGAATGTGCTCGACGAAGTCACCGCGCCAGACCTGCGCCCCCGCCACGTTGACCGCGACATGCGGCACGACGATACCCATGGCATCCCAGCGGGCGATCTGCGCCGCGACCTCCTCGATCACCCAGCCGCCGAGTTCGGCGATCAGGCCGGCGCTTTCGGCCACCGGGATGAAGCGGCCCGGCGGGATCCAGCCCTGCTCGGGATGTTCCCAGCGCAGCAGCGCCTCGGCCCCGGACAGCTCGCCGGTGACCAGATCGATCTTCGGCTGGTAGTGCACGCGGAATTCGCCGCGCGACAGCCCGGCGCGAATGCTCGCCTCCAGCGACAGGCGCTCGGTGATCTCGTGGGCCATGCGATCGCTGAAGACCTGGTAGCGCTGCCGGCCACCCGACTTGGCCGCGTGCATCGCGATGCCGGCGTTCTTGACGAGATCGTCGATGGTGCTGCCGTGCACCGGATGGAAGGCGATGCCCACGCTCGCGCCGATCACGAACTCGTAGCCGTCGACCTTCAGCGCCAGGCGCAGCGCGTCGAGCAGGCGGTCGGCGAGCGCGATCGCGTCGGCCGGCGACCCGAGCTCGGGGATCATCAGCAGGAATTCATCGCTCTCGGCGCGCCCGAGCACCGCCGCGGACGGCAGCGCGTCGCGCAGCCGCTCGACCACCGCGACCAGAAAACGGTCGCCCCAGCGCTGACCGAGCGCGTCGTTGACGTTCTTGAAGCGGTCGAGGTCGATGTAGAGCAGGGCGAGCGGCGCCACCGCGGGCAGTCTGGCCACGGTCTGGTCATGCAGCCGCTCGAGCATCGCCGTCCGGTTGGGCAGCCCGGTGAGCGGGTCGTGGCGCGCGAGGTAATCGAGGCGCGACTGGTAGCGGCGCAGCGCGCTGACGTCGGACACCATCACCACGTAGTGCCCCGGCCGCCCGGGCTGGCCGGGCAGCACCGCGAGATTCACCCAGTGATGACGCTCGCCACCGTCGTCGCCAGGCAGCGAGCGCTCGCCCTGCCAGCTGCCGACACCGCGCAGCGAGGGCAGCACCTTGCGACGAAAGCCGTCGTCGAAGAAGTCCCAGCCCTCGCGGCGCAGCCGCTCGAGATCGAGCCCGGTGATCCGGGTGAAGGCCTCGTTGACCTGCAGCGGATGCAGCGCCTCGTCGACCAGCAGCATGCCCTCGGCCGAGGACTCGATCACCTTGGACCACAGTCGCATGGTCTCGAGGATCGATTCGCGCTCGGTGATGTCCTGCATGCTGCCGACCACCGTCTGCGGCCGACCGGCCTCGCCACGGCGCAATACCCCGCGCACATGCAGCACCAGCTGGCGCCCCTCGGGCCCGACCCAGCGGTGCGTGAGGTCGAGACGGTCGGCGTCGACGCCGATGGCCTCGAACTGGCGGTTGGCGCCGTCGCGATCATCGGGGTGGATGCGCGCGAGGTACTCGGCACGCGGTGCCTGCGCCGGCAGGCCGAGCACCCGCAGGTTGGCGTCGGCGCCGGCGTACTCGCCGGTCTCGAAGGAATAGGACCAGTGGCCGAGCTGGGCGAGATCGAGGGCTTCGTCGAGGCGGGCGCGGTTCTGCTCGAGCTCGGCGACCACCTCGGCGGCCTTCATCACGAAGCGTACCCGGTGACGCAGCAGCGCATCGTTGACCGGCTTGGTCAGGTAGTCGGAGGCGCCGGCCTGGAAGGCCTGCTCGATGGAGTCGTGGTCGTCCAGCCCGGTCTGGATCAGGATCGGCGTGCTGCGGTAGGCGCGCATGCGCCGCAGTTCGCGGCAGACCTCGAAGCCGTTGGGCCCCGGCATCTGCACGTCGAGCACCACGCAGTCGAAGCGCTCGGTGGCGGCGAGCACCAGCGCTTCATGGCCGTCGGCCGCGCTTGCCACGGAAAAGCCGAGTTCGGCGAAGCTCGCGCCCACCAGCATGCGCGCCAGCGGGTCGTCGTCGACGATCAGCGCGCGCCGCACCCGCACCACCGGCGGGACCGCTGCCATCACGGGCGGGACCGGGCCCTGGTCGCTCATCGCCCGGGCCATGCGTAGTCGATGACCAGCGGCGCGTGGTCGGAGAAGCGCTCGCCGATGTAGATGTCGGCGGCGCGGGCAAGCCCGGCGAGCCCCGGTGTGGCAACCTGGTAGTCGAGGCGCCAGCCGACATTCTTCGCCCAGGCCTGACCGCGGTTGCTCCACCAGGTGTAGCGCTCGGGCCGAGGATCGAGGGTACGGAACACGTCGACGAAGCCGAGATCGTCGAAGACCCGCGACAGCCAGGCCCGTTCCTCCGGCAGGAACCCGGAATTCTTCTGGTTGGCGCGCCAGTTCTTCAGGTCGATCTCGCGGTGCGCGATGTTCCAGTCACCGCAGACCACCACCTCGCGACCGCTGCGCGCGAGCGCCTGCAGGTGGCCGGCGAAGGCCTCCATGAACCGGAACTTGGCCTGCTGGCGCTCGGGCGAGCTCGAGCCCGAGGGCAGGTACATCGAGACCACCGTGAAGTCGCCGAAGTCGGTCTCGATGCAGCGACCCTCGTCGTCGAACTCGGGATGACCGAAGCCGCTTCGCACGGCCGACGGGGCAAGGCGGGTGTAGATGCCCACCCCGCTGTAGCCGGGGCGCTGCGCGAAGTGGAAGTGGCCGCGCAGGCCGGCCGGCTCGCGCATCGCCTCGTCGAGGTCGGCCGCCTGCGCACGGATCTCCTGCACGCACAGCACGTCGGGCCGCGCACGCTCGAGCCAGGGCACCAGACCCTTGCGCGTGGCGGCGCGGATGCCGTTCAGGTTCAGGGAGACGATCCGTATCATGGTGGCCTGGGGCCGGCGTTCGCCGGCCGGGAGACATCCTTGTCCGAAGAACTCTCGCGCGAGTTTATCCGCTTCGCGCTCGATGCCGGGGTATTGCGCTTCGGCAGCTTCATCACCAAGGCGGGTCGGGACTCGCCCTACTTCTTCAATGCCGGCCTTTTCGACGATGGCGAACGCCTCGGGCGGCTGGCCGGCTTCTACGCCAGCGCGCTGGTCGAGGCGCAGGCGCGGGGCCAGGTGTCCTTCGACATGTTCTTCGGGCCGGCCTACAAGGGCATTCCGCTGGCCGCGGCCACCGCCGTGGCGCTCGCCGGGCGCGGCCGCAATCTCGGCTTCGCCTACAACCGCAAGGAAGCCAAGGACCATGGCGAGGGCGGCGTGCTGGTGGGCGCACCGATGCGCGGCCGGGTGCTGATCATCGATGACGTGATCTCGGCGGGCACCTCGGTGCGGGAATCGGTCGACATCATCCGCGCGGCGGGCGCCGAGCCCGCCGGCGTGCTGATCGCGCTCGACCGGCAGGAGCGCGGCGGCACCGCCGCGGCGCCCACCGCCCAGTCGGCGGTCGAGGAAGTGCGGGCGATGTACGGCATGCCGGTGATCGCCATCGCCACCCTGGCCGACCTGATCGCCTTTCTGTCGGCCTCGGGCGACGCCGGGGAGCTCGCCAGCCATCGCGACCGGGTGGCAGCCTACCGGGCGCGCTACGGCAGCGTCGGCTGAGGCGACCGGGCTCGGCGCTCAGCCGCCCAGGCGCTGCCGCATCAGCTGATTGACCGCCTGTGGATTGGCCTTGCCGCGGCTGGCCTTCATCACCTGACCAACCAGCGCGTTGAAGGCCTTCTCCTTGCCGGCGCGGAACTCCTCGACCGACTTCGGGTTGGTCGCCAGCACCTCGTCGACCAGCGCCTCGAGCGCGCCGGTGTCGCTGATCTGGCGCAGGCCCCGGGCGTCGATCTCGCGATCGATGGCGTCGTCGGGGCTGTCGGGGACGGCCCACAGCGCCGCGAACAGCTCCTTGGCGATCTTGCCGGAGATGGTGCCGTCGAGGATGCGTGCGGCCAGCCGCGCAAGCTGCGCCGGACGCACCGGCGCATGCTCGATCTCGGCCCCGTCGCGGTTGAGCGCCGCAGCGAGATCGGCCAGCATCCAGTTGGCGATCAGCTTGGCCTGCGCCGCGCGGGCCGCGACATCGGCTGGCGGCATCAGCCCGGCAAGCGCGGCGAGCGTTGCCTCGAACCACACGGCGGTGGCGCGCGAGGCGGTCACACCGCCGGCGTCGTAGGCCGACAGCCCGAGCTCGCGCTCGAAGCGCGCGCGCATCGCCTGCGGCAGCTCGGGCATCGCGGCGCGCACCGCATCGACCCAGTCGGGCGCGATCACCAGCGGCGGCAGGTCCGGGTCGGGAAAGTAGCGGTAGTCCTGCGCGTCTTCCTTGCTGCGCATGCTGCGCGTCTCGTCACGATCGGGATCGTAGAGCCGGGTTTCCTGGACGACGCGCCCGCCGTCCTCGATCAGCGCGATCTGGCGGCGCACCTCGAAGTCGATCGCACGCTCGAGAAATCGGAAGGAGTTCAGGTTCTTGATCTCGCAGCGGGTGCCGAAGGCCTGCTGCCCCAGGGGACGCACCGACACGTTGGCGTCGCAGCGAAAGGACCCCTCCTGCATGTTGCCGTCGCAGATGCCCAGCCAGACCACCAGCGCATGCAGTGCGCGCGCGTAGGCCACCGCCTCGCGCGAGGAGCGCATGTCGGGCTCGCTGACGATCTCGAGGAGCGGCGTGCCGGCGCGGTTCAGGTCGATGCCCGACATGCCGTGGAAATCCTCGTGCAGCGACTTTCCGGCATCTTCCTCGAGATGGGCGCGGGTCAGGCGCACATGCCGGCTGCGCGCCTCACCGCCCTCCTCCCAGGCGATGTCGAGCCCACCGCCGCCGACCACCGGGATCTCGTACTGGCTGATCTGGTAGCCCTTGGGCAGATCCGGGTAGAAATAGTTCTTGCGGGCGAACACCGAGCGCGGGGCAATCCGGGCGCCCACCGCCAGACCGAAACGGATCGCGCAGGCCACGGCCTCGCGATTGAGCACCGGCAGCACCCCGGGCAACGCGAGATCGACCGGGCAGGCCTGGGTGTTGGGCGGCGCGCCGAAGGCGGTCGAGGCGCCGGAAAAGATCTTCGAGCGCGTGGCGAGCTGCGCATGCGTCTCGAGACCGATCACGACTTCCCATTGCATCGCCATCTTCCTTGGTCGGGGTTCGCCGGCCGCACGACGCGGCTCGGGCGCGGTTGCTCAGCGTTCGAGTTTCGCGCAGGTGCCGGTGCGCGGGTCGAACATCACCGGCCAGGCCTGCTCGTAGATGCCGGCGCTGCAGCGCCGCTGGCAGCCGGCATGCGCCATCGTGATGCGGCGCGGATCCTGCCAGACCATCAGCTTGCAGCCGCTGCCGTCGCGCGCCAGCAGCTCGATGTGGGGGCGGCTGCGCACCTGCCGGAAGTCGGCGAGGTCGAAGCGGCAGCTGCCGCGACGGCCCACCCAGAGCTGCCAGCTGAAAGCCTGCACCTGGCTGTCGCGCACCCGCAGGCTGGCCTCCTCGCGAAAGCCGTCGTCTTCGCTCTGTGCGCAGCGGGCATCGAGATCGATGGTGCGGTCGGGCACCGGCCGGCGCGCGGCGCTCGAGGGCGGCGTGCGCGGCGCATCGGCGGCCGGCGGCAGTGTGGCACTGCCACGGCCGGAGGTGGCAGGTGCGGCGGGGGCACCCTGTCCGACCGGCGCCGGCGGCTGGCGCGGCCCTGCGCAGGCGGCAAGCCCGGCCGCGAGCAGCAGCAGCCCGGCGGGGCCGCCGACGCGGCGCAGGGCGCGGCCGAGCGCCGAGATCACCGGGCAGCCTCGCCGGGGCGGCGCCGATGCCAGTCGGTTCGCTGCTGGAAGCGGTGCGCGACATTGAGCAGGCGCGCCTCGTCGAAGAGCCGGCCGACGAGCTGCAGGCCCACCGGTCGGCCCTGCGCGCCGAAGCCCGCCGGCATCGACAGGCCGGGCAGACCGGCCAGCGAGGCCGGCAGCGTGAAGATGTCGGCAAGGTAGTTGCGCACCGGGTCGTCGTCGCGCTCGCCGAGGTTCCAGGCGACCGTGGGCGACACCGGCCCGGCGATCAGATCGACCGACGCGAAGGCCGCGGCGAAGTCATCGGCGATCAGGCGGCGCAGCTTTTGCGCCTGCAGGTAGTAGGCGTCGTAGTAGCCGTGCGAGAGCACGTAGGTGCCCACCAGGATGCGGCGCTGCACCTCGGGGCCGAAGCCCTCGGCGCGGCTGCGGGCATAGAGCTCGGCGAGATCGCCGGCGTGCCCGGTGCGATGACCGTAGCGCACGCCGTCGAAGCGGCTGAGGTTGCTGGAGGCCTCGGCCGGCGCGATCACGTAGTAGGCCGGGATGGCCAGCGCGGTGCGCGGCAGCGATACAGGCACCGTGACCGCGCCTTCGTCGCGCAGCACCTGCAGCGCTGCCTCGAGGGGCGCGCGGACGTCGTCGGCAAGACCCTCGCCGAAGAACTCGGCGGGCAGCCCGATGCGCAGTCCGGCGAGCGGGCGGTCGAGCTCGCGGCCGAAGTCCTCGGGCGGGCGCTCGATGCTCGTGGCATCGCGCTCGTCGAAGCCGGCCATCGCCGACAGCAGCAGCGCGCAGTCGGCCGCGGACCGCGCCATCGCCCCACCCTGGTCGAGGCTGGAGGCGAAGGCGATCATGCCGTAGCGGCTCACCCGGCCATAGGTGGGCTTGATGCCGGTGATGCCGCACATCGCGGCAGGCTGGCGAACCGAGCCGCCGGTGTCGGTGCCGGTGGCCAGCGGTGCGAGTCCGGCGGCCACCGCCGCGGCCGAGCCGCCGGAGGAGCCGCCGGCGATCGCCTGAGCATCCCAGGGGTTGCGCACCGCGCCGAAGTACGAGTTCTCGTTGGCCGAGCCCATCGCGAACTCGTCGCAGTTGGTCTTGCCCAGACAGACCGCGCCGGCGGCGCGCAGCCGGGCCACCACCGTGGCATCGAAGGGGCTGACGTAGCTCGCGAGCATCCGGGAGCCGGCGGTGGCGCGCCAGCCTTCGGTGACGAAGATGTCCTTGTGGGCCACCGGGATGCCGAGCAGCGGCCCGCGTTCGCCGGCGGCCAGACGCCGGTCGGCCGCGCGCGCCTGCGCGAGGGTGAGTTCGGGCTGGACGTCGATGAAGGCGTTGTGGCCGCTGGCTGCGATGCGCGCGAGGAAGGCCTCGGCGAGATCGAGCGCCGAGAAGCGCCCCGCGTCGAGGCCCTCGCGCAGACCGGCGACCGGCAGCTCGTGGAAGGCCGACGAACTCATTCGATCACCCGCGGCACGAGGTACAGGCCCTGCTCGACCGCGGGCGCGCCGTGCTGGTAGCGCTCGCGGCCGTCGGGCTCGGTGACCTGGTCGGTGCGCAGGCGCAGCGGCATCTCGATCGGGTGGGTCATCGGGGCCACGCCCGCGGTATCGACCGCCTGCAGCCGGTCGATGAGACCGAGCACCGCGTTGAGCTGTTCGCGCAGCGGGTCGACCCGCTCGGCCGGCAGCTCGAGGCGGGCAAGCCGCGCAAGGCGGGTGATGTCGGCGGGCGTAAGCGACATGAGCAATCACCAGGCACGTGCCCGGCTCATGGTCGAGGGGCAGGAATTATACGGTATGATTTGCGGTTCCTCGCCGCCAGCCGAAGGCACGGATTCCCCATGTTCGGGCTCTTTCGCAACTATTTTTCCACCGACCTGGCCATCGACCTCGGCACGGCCAACACGCTCATCTACGTGCGCGGCAAGGGCATCGTGCTCGATGAACCCTCGGTGGTCGCGATTCGCCAGGAAGGCGGGCCGAGCGGCAAGAAGACCATCGCCGCGGTCGGTGGCGAGGCCAAGTCGATGCTCGGCAAGGTGCCCGGCAACATCGAGGCCATCCGCCCCATGAAAGACGGCGTCATCGCCGATTTCACGGTCACCGAGCAGATGCTCAAGCAGTTCATCAAGATGGTCCACGAGACCCGGCTCTTCTCGCCGAGTCCGCGGATCATCATCTGCGTGCCCTGCGGCTCCACCCAGGTCGAGCGCCGGGCCATCCGCGAATCGGCGCTCGGCGCCGGGGCCTCCCAGGTCTATCTGATCGAGGAGCCGATGGCCGCGGCCATCGGCGCCGGCCTGCCGGTGTCCGAGCCTTCGGGCTCGATGGTCGTCGACATCGGCGGCGGCACCACCGAGGTCGGCGTCATCTCGCTCGGCGGCATGGTCTACAAGGGCTCGGTGCGGGTCGGCGGCGACAAGTTCGACGAGGCCATCGTCAACTACATCCGGCGCAACTACGGCATGCTGATCGGCGAGCAGACCGCCGAAGCCATCAAGAAGACCATCGGCTCGGCCTTCCCCGGCTCCGAGGTCCGCGACATGGAAGTGAAGGGCCGCAATCTCTCCGAGGGGATCCCGCGCAGCTTCACGGTGTCGTCCAACGAAATCCTCGAGGCCCTGACCGATCCGCTCAACCAGATCGTCTCGGCCGTCAAGATCGGTCTCGAACAGACCCCGCCCGAGCTCGGCGCCGACATCACCGAGCGCGGCATCATGCTCACCGGCGGCGGCGCGCTGCTGCGTGACCTCGACCGCCTCCTGATGGAGGAAACCGGGCTGCCGGTGCTGGTCGCCGAAGACCCCCTGACCTGCGTCGTGCGTGGCTGCGGCCTCGCCCTCGAACGCATGGACAAGCTCGGCACCATCTTCACCAACGAGTGACCCCGGCGCCGTCGCCCCGATGACGGCGCCGCCACGATGGACCGCAGCCCGCCCGCCTTCTTCAACCAGGGGCCCTCGGCCCATGTGCGGCTGGCGCTTTGCGCGCTGCTGGCCGTGGCGATGCTCGTCATCGACGCCCGCATGGGTGCGCTCGGCGCGCTCCGGCAGGGTGTGGCCACGCTGCTGCACCCGCTTCAGGCTCTGCTGCTCGCGCCGCGCGATGTCATCGAGCGGCTCGCCGAGCATGTCGCCGGGGTCCAGCGTCTCAGCGCCGACAATGCCGAACTGCGCCGCGCCGAGGCTGCGAACGCGCTGATGCTGCTGCAGGCCGAGCAGGTGGCCGCCGAAAACCGCCAGCTGCGCGAACTGCTCGGGGCGCGCGAGCGTGCACCGTTGCCCAGCGTGATCGCCGAGGTCGTGCGCGATGCCCGCGACCCCTTCACGCGCCGGGTGCTGATCGACCGCGGCCTGCAGCACGGGCTGCTTGCCGGCCAGCCGGTGATCGACGCCGAGGGCGTGGTCGGGCAGATCACCCGCGTGCTGCCGCTGTCGGCCGAGCTCACGCTGCTCACCGATCGGGGCGCCACGCTGCCGGTCGAACTCGCGCGTACCGGCCTGCGCGCGATCGCCTACGGCGGCGGCCCCGGCGGCCAGCTCGAACTGCGCTTCCTGCCGGGCGGCAGCGACATCCAGCCCGACGACCTGCTGGTCACCTCGGGGCTCGACGGCATCTATCCCGCGGGGCTGCCGGTCGGGCGCGTGACCCGGATCGAGGCGGCGGGCGGCAGCGGCGCGTTCGGCCGGGTGCTGGTGCAGCCGGCGGCGGCGGCCGACCGCCGGCGCCTGGTGCTGGTGCTGCGGGTCGAGCGCCCGGCGCTGCCGGCGCCAGCCGAGCCCGCCGCGCCCGAGAGCCGGCGCCGCCGCTGAGCCAGGCCCGTGACGACCGCGTCCGCCCGTACCGAGTACCTGCTGCTGCCCGCGAACCGGGCTTTCATCGCCTTTTCGCTGGCCCTGGGCTTCTGCCTGAACCTCCTGCCCTGGGGGCGCGGCCTGTGGATGCCCGACTTCCTCGCGCTGGTGCTGGTGTTCTGGAACATCCACCAGCCACGTCAGGTCGGCTTCGGCATCGCCTTCCTGTTCGGCCTGCTGATGGACATTCACGCGGGTGCGCTGCTCGGCGAGCACGCCCTGCTCTACAGCCTGCTGTGCTGGGGGGCGATCGCGCTGCACCGGCGCGTGCCGTGGTTCGGCATCGCCGGGCGGATGCTGCATCTGCTGCCCCTGCTGCTGTCGGCGCAACTGCTGGCGCTGCTGGCGCGCGCCGCCGTGGGCAGCGGCTGGCCGGGCTGGGGCTATCTGCTGTCGGTGGTACCGGCCACCCTGCTGTGGCCGCTCGTCGAGGCGCTCCTGCTCGCACCGCAGCGGCGCGCGGTCGAGCGCGACGAGACCCGGCCGCTGTGAGCGTCCCGGGGGGATGCCGATGACCGAGGTGCGCGACCCGATACTCGAGCAGCAGCGGCTGCGCAACCGGCTGCTGATCGCCTGGGGTCTGGTGCTCGCCTGCTTCGCGGTGCTGCTCGCCCGTTTCGGCTGGCTGCAGGTGGTGCGCCATGCGGATTACTCGGCGCTGGCCGAAGACAACCGGATCGCGCTGGTGCCGGTCCCGGCGCAGCGCGGCCTGATCTACGACCGCGCGGGTGTGCTGCTCGCCGGCAACCAGTCGGTCCACACCCTGGAGATCGTGCCCAACCAGGTTCCCGACCTCGAGGCCACGATCGACGCGCTGGCCGAGCTGATCGAGATCACCCCGCGCGATCGCCGGCGCTTCCGCCGGCTGCTCGAAGACTCCCGCACCTGGGATGCCATCCCGATCCGCACCCGCCTCGACGACCGGGAGCTAGCACGCTTTTCCGCCGCACGTTTCCGCTTTCCCGGCGTCGAGATCCGCGCGCGCGCCGCACGTACCTATCCGCAGGGCGAGGTCGCCGCGCACCTGATCGGCTACATCGGGCGGCTGTCGGCCGACGACAAGCGCAGGCTCGAGGAAGCCGATCGGCTGTCCGACTACGCCGGTGCGAGCCACATGGGCAAGACCGGCATCGAGCAATCGTGGGAGGACACCCTGCGCGGTCGCGCGGGCGCCGACGAGATCGAGGTCTCGGCGGGCGGTCGTACCGTGCGCACACTGTCGCAGCGGCCTGCCCAGGCCGGTCGCAACCTCGTGCTGTCGATCGATGTCGAACTCCAGCGCCTGATCGAGCAGTGGTTCGAGGGCCGACGAGGCGCGCTGGTGGCGATCGAGCCGGCCACCGGCGAGGTGATCGCCTTCGTCTCGCGGCCGGGCTTCGACCCGAACCTCTTCGTCGACGGCATCGACCCGCTCTCGTGGCAGGCGCTCAACGAGGATCCCGACCGGCCGCTGCTCAACCGGGCGCTGCGCGGCACCTATCCCCCGGGATCCACCTACAAGCCCTTCATGGCGCTGGCCGCGCTCGCCACCGGCGTGCGGCAGCCCGAAACCGCCTACCCCGATCCCGGCTACTTCCAGCTCGGCAACCACCGCTTCCGCGACTCCTCGCCCGAAGGCCACGGCAGCGTCAACCTGCACAAGTCGATCGTCGTCTCCAGCGATACCTACTACTACCGCGCCGCCTTCGAGATGGGGGTCGATGCGATCCATGACTTCATGGTCCCCTGGGGCTTCGGCCAGCTCACCGGCATCGACCTGCAGCACGAGGCGGCGGGCATCCTGCCCTCCTCGGCCTGGAAGCTGCGCCGCTTCAAGCGGCGCTGGCTGCCCGGCGAAACCCCGTCGGTGGGCATCGGTCAGGGCTACAACGCCTTCACGATGCTGCAGCTCGCTCACGCCACCGCAGCGCTGGCCAACGGCGGGCTGGCGATGCGACCGCGGCTGGTGCGCGCCACCGAAGATCCGCTCACCCGCGAGCGACGGCCCACCGGTGCCAGCGAGGGTCGGCCGATCCCGGTCAGACCCGAGCATCTCGCGCTGGTGCGTGCCGCCATGGTCGACGTCAACCGCTTCGGCACCAGCCGCGGCGCCTTCGCCGGCACGGGCTACGCGGCCGCCGGCAAGACCGGCACCGCGCAGGTGATCGGCATCCGTCAGAACGAGCGCTACGACGCGCGGCGCATCGCCGAGCGCCACCGCGATCACTCGCTCTACATGGGCTTCGCCCCGGCCGATGCGCCGCGGCTGGCACTGGCGGTGATCGTCGAGAACGGCGGCTTCGGCGCACAGGCCGCCGCACCGATCGCGCGCCGGGTCTTCGACTGGCATCTGCTCGGCAAGCTGCCCGGCGCTGCGGGCGCGGCTGCGCCCGCAGGCGCGCCACCACCCTCCGAGGCCGAGATGCGCGACGTGCCCGAGTCCACCGAGCCCGAACCGGTACCCGCCAGCGGCGGAGGCCCGAATGCCGCCGGCGCGGGTGCCGGCGCGGGCGAACGGAACAGCCCGTGAAGACGCTCGCCGCGCTCTGGCCGGTCGTGCAGCCCCGGTTGCGGGTCTTCGATCCGCTGCTTGGCAGCGCGCTCGCGGTGCTGGCCGGGCTGAGTCTGCTCACGATGTCCTCGGCAGCGCATGACTTCGACGGTCGTCTGGCGATGCATCTTCGCAACCTGCTGATCGCGCTGGGCGTGATGTGGGCGGCAGCCCAGCTGCCGCCCGGCCTGATGATGCGCGCGGCGCTGCCGCTCTACGTGGGCGGCATCGTGCTGCTGCTCGCGGTGGCGCTCTTCGGCGACATCTCCAAGGGCGCGCGACGCTGGCTCGATCTCGGCATCACGCGCATCCAGCCCTCGGAGCTGCTCAAGATCGCGGTGCCGCTGATGCTCGCCTGGTACTTCCAGCGCCGCGAGGGCGCGCGCCGCTGGTTCGACTTCACGATCGCGGCAGCGCTGCTCGGCCTGCCGGTCGTGCTGATCGCACGCCAGCCCGATCTCGGCACCGCGCTGCTGGTGCTCGGCTCGGGCGCCTTCGTGATCTTTCTGGCCGGTCTGCCCTGGCGGGTGATCGCGGCGGGAGCGGCCCTGACCGCGGCCGCTGCGCCGCTGCTGTGGGCCTCGATGCACGACTACCAGCGCCAGCGGGTGCTCACGCTGATCGATCCCTCGGCCGACCCGCTCGGCAAGGGCTTTCACATCATCCAGTCGACCATCGCCGTCGGCTCGGGCGGTCCCTGGGGCAAGGGCTTCATGCAGGGCACGCAGACCCACCTCGAGTTCATTCCCGAGCGCACCACCGACTTCATCTTCGCGGTTTTCTCCGAGGAGTTCGGTCTGCTGGGCAACCTGGTGCTGCTGGCCGTCTATCTGGTGCTGATAGGCCGGGGCCTGAGCATCGCGGCACGCGCCGGCAGCGATTTCACCCGCCTGCTCGCCGGCGCGCTCACGCTCATGATCTTCACCTACGCCTTCGTCAACATGGGGATGGTGTCGGGCATCCTGCCGGTGGTCGGGGTGCCGTTGCCCTTCATGAGTTATGGCGGCACCGCGATGGTGACCCTCGGACTTGGCGTGGGCCTGCTGATGAGCATCGCGCGCCACACCCGGCCGGCGGCGGGCACCGCACGATGACCGGCGCGCCGCCGATCGCCGCACGCTGTCAGGGGCCAAGCTTGCCGCCGACCGATCGCACACGCACACTGCCGTGCATTGGGGAGTAGTCGGGAGCCTGCATCACCGCTCCTGCGCGAGCCGTCAATCCGGTGTCTTCGGGCGCCCGGCTCGCGCGCGGACCGCCTGGGTCCGTCGACAAGACCAGTGCCCATCCGGTTCGTCCGGTGTTGCCCGCGGCCCTGTCGTTCCCATGCCTTCTGGAGTCCCCATGCCCCCTGCCTGCCGCCTCCTGCCGCGGCTCGTGCGCCTCGTGGTCGGTACCGGTGCCCTGTGGGCTGCTGCCGCCGGCGCGGCGCCCGGCTACACGCTCGAGGCCCTGATCGAACGCGCCCAGCGCGAAAGCCCTGCCCTCGCCACCAGCCGTGCGCTGCTCGCCAGCAGCCAGGCGGGTCTCATCACCGCGCGGGCCCTGCCCAACCCCGAGATCTCGCTGGAGCCCGGCAACCTGTCGCCGCGGCGCGCCGGTGAGCCCTCCGGCTCGAGCACCGCGCTGACGCTGGTGCAGCCCATCGAGAACCCGCAACTGCGCGCCGCACGTCTGGACGGTGCGCGCGCCAGGGTCGAGGTGACGCGCGCCGAGGGCACGCTGCTGCAGTCGCAGCTCGGCGCCGCGATCCGCGACCGATTCTTCGAGCTGCTGCGGCTGCGCGCCGAGCTGCAGGCCCAGCAGGAAGATCTGGTGCTCGCCGAGCAGATCCGGGCGCGCATCGAGGTTCGCGCCGCCGCCGGCGAGGCGCCCCGCTTCGACGTGCTGCGCGCCGAGGGCGAGGTGGCCAGCGTGCGACGGCTGCTCGAGGCCACCCGCCTGCGGCTGCGGGAGTCGCACTTCGGGATGCGCCAGCTGGTCAGCCCGCGCCTCGAGAGCGAGTTCGAGCCGGTCGTCGGCGAAGCCGACATCCGCATCCTCGACGAGGCCGACTACCAGGCGCTGCGGCTGGCGATCGCCGAGCGCAACCCCGAGCTGCTGCTCAACCGCAACCGGCAGTTCGCCGCGCAGCGGCAGATCGAGCTCGAGCGCAACCGCGTGCTGCCGCAGGTGTCGCTGCGCGCCAGCCATGAGCGCGATCCCGCGGCCTCGCTCAACCGCATCGGCGCGCAGCTCACCATCCCGCTGCTCGACCGCCGCGAAGGTCCGATCGCCGAGGCGCAGGCCGAGGCCGAGCGCGCGCGGCTGGCCCTCGAACAGCGCCGCTTCGAGGTCGAGAGCGCCTTCGACGGCGCCTGGCAGGCCTACCGGGCCGCGCTGTCGCAGGTCCAGGCGATCGAGGGCGGCGTGCTCCAGCGCGCCCGCCAGGTGCTCAACATCGCCGAAGCTGCCTACCGCCTGGGTGAGCGCGGCATCCTCGAATACCTCGACGCCCAGCGTCAGTTCCGTCTGGTCCGCAACGACCTGATTTCGGCGCGCTTTCAGCTGCAGCGTGCCCGCACCGATCTCGAAAGGCTCGCCGGACGATGACCCGCCAGGCCCTCACCCCCCGCCACCGGGCCGCACTGCTGCTCGCGCTCGCCCTGATCGCCGGCTGCGGCCGCGAGCAGAGCGTCCCGCCGCCCGTGACCGCGATGGCGCCGCCTCCCGCGTCGGCCAACGACCCGCTCGAGGTCGTGGTCGACGAGGACCTGAAGCGCCGCGTGACGACCGGTCTTTCCCCGACGCGCCGCGTCACCGACACCATCCGGATCGCCGGGCGCCTCGAGGCCAACCAGAACCGCAGCTCGCGCATCGGCGCGCCGATCACCGGGCGCCTGACGATGATCGACGCGCAGATCGGCCAGCTGGTGCGGCCGGGGCAGACGCTCGCCGAGATCAACAGCCCGGAACTCGCGCAGGCGCAGCTCAATTTCCTGCGCGCGCACTCGCAGAAGCAGCTGCTCACCCGCGCGGTCGAGCGCGCCAAGCTGCTGCTCGACGCCGACGTGATCGGCGCGGCCGAGCTGCAGCGGCGCCAGGGGGAGCTCGCGGTCGCGCAGGCCGAGAAGCGCGCCGCCTACGACCAGCTGCGGGCGCTCGGCCTGTCGGAAGACCGGCTCACGCTGCTCGAGGGCACCGGCCAGATCCAGCCAACCGCCGAGATCACGGCCACGCTCGGCGGTACCGTGATCGAACGCAAGGTGGCGCCCGGTCAGGTGGTCAACCCCGCCGACGTGCTCTTCGTCGTCGCCGATCTGCGCGCGCTCTGGGCTGCAGCCGAGGTGCCGGAACAGGATGCGCAGTTCGTCAAGCCCGGCCAGCGGGTGCAGATCGAGGTGCCCGCGCTCGACAACGAGCGCTTCCAGGGGCGGGTCGCCCTGGTCGCCGATGTCGTCAACCCCGAGACCCGCACCGTGCGGGTGGTGGTCGACCTCGAGAACCGCGGCGGCCGCTTCAAGCCCTCGATGCTGATCACGATGCTGGTCGAGGGTCGGGTGGCCGAGCGTCAGGTGGTGCCGGCAAGCGCGGTCGTGCGCGAGGGCAACGGCGATTTCGTCTACCTCGAGGTGCGCCCGGGGGTGCTGCGCATGACCCCGGTCGACATCGGCCCCGAGCGCGATGGCGTGCATGCGCTGCTCAAGCCGCTGCCGGCCGACGCCCGGATCGCGCTCGACGGCGCCTTCCACGTCAACAACGTGCGGGCGCAGCGCGCGCTCGACGCCCGGTGAGACTGCCGTGATCCGCTCCCTGATCGCCTGGGCGCTGCGCCAGCGCCTCGTGATGGTCGTGCTCGCGCTCGTGATCGGCGCCTTCGGCCTGATCGGCCTGCGCGCGCTGCCGGTCGATGCCTTCCCCGACGTCACCAACGTGCAGGTCCAGGTCGCCACCGAAGCGCCCGGCCGCCCGCCCGAGGAAGTCGAGCGCTTCGTCACCGTCCCGATCGAGATCGCGATGCGCGGCATCCCGGGGCTGGTCGAGATGCGCTCGCTCAACCGCAACGGGCTGTCGCTGATCACGCTGGTCTTCACCGACAGCACCGATGTCTGGTTCGCACGCCAGGTGGTGCTCGAACGGCTGATCGAGGTCGGCCAGCGCATGCCGGAAGGCGTGGTGCCGGTGCTCGGCCCGGTGTCCACCGGGCTGGGCGAGATCTACCAGTACACCATCGAGCACCCGTCCGACGGCACGCGGCGCCTCGACATCGCCGAGCTGCAGAGGCGGCGTGACATCCAGGACTGGATCGTGCGCCCGCTGCTGCGCTCGGTGCCGGGCGTGGCTGAGATCAACTCGCAGGGCGGCTACGTGCGCCAGTACCAGGTCGAGGCCAACCCGGAGCGGCTGCGCTACTACGGCTTCACGGTGCGCGACCTGCTGCATGCTCTCGCGCGCAACAACGCGAACTCCTCCGGCGGCGCGATGCCGGTGAAAGCCGAGCAGTACCTGATCCAGGGCAGCGGCCTGATCGGCTCGCTCGACGACATCCGCAACATCGTGCTGCGCGAGGTGCGCGGCATCCCGGTCTTTGTGCGGGACGTCGCCGAGGTGCGCTTCGGCCAGGAAGTACGGCGCGGCGCGATCGTGCGCGACGGCGTGACCGAGGCGGTGGCCGGCATCGTCCAGATGCAGCGCGGCGCCAACGCCCGCGAGGTCGCGACCGCGGTGCGCAAGGAGGTCGAGCGCATCAACGCCGGCAACACCCTGCCCGACGGTCTGAAGATCGTGCCCTTCTACGACCGCACCGACCTGGTGAACGCGGCACTGTTCACCGTGGGCAAGGTGCTGCTCGAGGGCGTGGTGCTGGTCATCGTCGTGCTCTTCGTGTTCCTGGGCGACATCCGCTCGAGCCTGATCGTGGTCTGCACGCTGGTGCTCACGCCGCTGGCCACTTTCCTGGTGATGGGCGAGATCGGCCTGTCGGCCAACCTGATGTCGCTCGGCGGCCTGGTGATCGCGATCGGCCTGATGGTCGACGGCTCGGTGGTGGTGGTCGAGAACGCCTTCGCGCGTCTCGGCCATGCGGCGGCCGGGCGCCGCGAGAACATGATCCTGCAGGCGGCCTCCGAGGTTGGCAAGCCGGTGCTCTACGGCGTGGGCATCATCATCCTGGTCTTCCTGCCCCTGCTGTCGCTGCAGGGCATGGAGGGCAAGATGTTCGGCCCGCTGGCGCTGACCATCGCGATCGCACTGACGATCTCGCTGGTGCTGTCGTTCACGCTCACCCCGGCGCTGTGCTCCTACCTGCTCCGGGGCGGCTCGGAGGAGGACACCTGGCTGCTGCGCAAGCTCAAGCGCCCCTATCTGGCGGCGCTGGACTGGTGCACCGCCAACGGCCGCAAGGTGATCGCCGGCTCGGTCGCGCTGATGGGGGCGGCGCTCGCCTGCGTGCCGCTGCTGGGCACCTCGTTCATCCCGACGATGCAGGAGGGCGCACTCACGCCGGTGATCGTGCGCGTGCCCAAGATCTCGCTCGACGAGTCGCTGAAGCTCGAGTTCGAGGCGATGGCCGCGATCGCCACCGTGCCTGGCGTGGCGCGCGTGATGTCGCGGCTCGGCGGCGGCGAGTCGCCGGCCGATCCCGGCCTGCCGCACGAGTCCGACCCCATCGTCACGCTCAAGCCGCGCGACCAGTGGCCCGAGGGCTGGGCCCAGGATGACATCGCCAACGCGATCCGCGACAAGCTGAAGTTCCTGCCGGGCGTCGAGGTGTCGATCAGCCAGCCGATCGCCGCGCGGGTCGACGAGATGGTCTCGGGCGTGCGCTCGCAGGTCGCGATCAAGATCTTCGGCGACGACCTCGCCACGCTGCGCGACAAGGGCGACGCGATCGCCCGGGTGCTGAGCGCGCTGCCCGGCACCACCGATCTCCGGGTGGAGCGGGTCACCGGGCAGAACTACCTGAGCGTGCGTATCGACCGCAATGCGATCGCGCGCTTCGGCCTGAATGTCGAGGATGTCAACGACCTGATCGAGACCGCGGTCCGCGGCAAGGTGGCCTCGGTGGTCTACGAGGGCGAGCGCCGCTACGAACTGTTCCTGCGCTATCCGCAGACCTGGCGCGGCAACGTCGAGGCGGTCTCGAACCTGCTGCTGCGCTCGGGCGCCGGCGCGGTGGTCGCGCTCAAGGACGTCGCCGACATCCGGGTCGTCGACGGTCCGCCACAGATCTCGCGCGAGGACGGCCAGCGCCGACTGGTGATCGGCGCCAATGTGCAGGGCCGCGATCTCGGCGGCTACGTTGCCGAAGCGCAGGCCCGCATCGGCGCCGAGGTGCCGCTGCCGCCGGGCTACCGCCTCGAGTGGGGCGGGCAGTTCGAGAACATGGAGCGGGCGATCAAGCGCCTGTCGGTGATCATCCCGATCACGATCGCCGCGATCTTCTTCCTGCTCTTCCTGCTCTTCGACTCGGTGCGCCAGGCCGCGCTGATCATCACGGTGCTGCCGCTGGCGGCGATCGGCGGGGTCTTCGGGCTGCTGATCTCGGGCGAGTACCTGTCGGTGCCCGCGGCGGTCGGCTTCATCAACCTGTGGGGCATCGCGGTGCTCAACGGTGTGGTGCTGATCAGCGAGTTCCGCAACATCCTGCAGCGCGGCGGCGACCTCGCCCGCGCGGTGCGCGAGGGCTGCGAGCATCGCTTCCGGCCGGTGATGATGACCGCGACCGTGGCCATGCTCGCGCTGATGCCGATGCTCTTTTCCACCGGACCGGGCTCGGAGGTCACGCGACCGCTGGCAGTGGTGGTGATCGGCGGGCTGATCACCTCGACCAGCCTGACGCTGCTGGTGCTGCCGGTGCTCTACCGGATGCTCGGCCAGTCGAAGGCCGAGCGGCTCGCCCAGTCGGCCTGACCGACGCCGGGTGGGAGGTCGCCGTCAGCGACGCCCGCCGCCCGGCTGCCACGCGGAGCCGGCTCAGTCGCCGGCCACCCGCAACATCAGCTTGCCGATGTGCGCCGACGACTCCATCCGGCGGTGCGCCTGCGCCGCCTCCTCGAGCGGCCACTGCGCCTCGATCACCGGCAGCATCCGGCCCTGCGCGAGCAGCGGCCAGATGCGCTCGCGCAACTCGGCCGCCAGCCGCGCCTTGTCGGCGGCGGGCCGCGCGCGCAGCGTCGAGCCGGTGACCGTGAGACGCTTGAGCATCACCGGCATCAGGTCGAGGTCGGCCTTCGAGCCCTGCAGGAAGGCGATCTGCACCAGCCGTCCCTCGAGCGCCAGGCTCTTCAGGTTGCGCGCCATGTAGTCGCCGCCGACCATGTCGAGGATCACGTCGACGCCACGCTTGTCGGTCAGGCGCATCACCTCGGCGACGAAGTCCTGGTCGCGGTAGTCGATCGCCTCGTCGGCGCCGAGCTCGCGGCAGGCGCGCGCCTTGTCCGGGTTGCCGACCGTGACGTAGACGGTGGCGCCCCAGGCCTTGGCCATCTGGATCGCGGTGGTGCCGATGCCCGAGGAGCCACCGTGGATCAGCAGGGTCTCGCCGGCGGCGAGCCGGCCGCGCTCGAACACATTGGCCCAGACCGTGAAGAAGGTTTCGGGCAGGGCCGCCGCCTGCAGCAGCGACAGCCCGGCGGGCACCGGCAGCGCCTGACCCGCGGGCACGGTCACGTATTCCGCATAGCCACCACCGTTGGTGAGCGCGCACACCGCATCGCCGACCTGCCAGCCGGCAGCCTGCGGGCCCGTCGCCACCACATGGCCCGAGACTTCGAGGCCGAGCAGCGGCGAGGCGCCCGGCGGCGGGGGGTAGCTGCCGCTGCGCTGCAGCACATCGGGCCGGTTGACGCCGGCGTAGGCCACCCGCACCAGGATCTCGTCGGCGGCGGGCACGGGCAGCGGCGCGGCGGCCGCGACCAGCACCTCGGGGCCGCCACCGCGGCCGTGGTCGATGATGCGCATGGTGTCGGGCAGCGGTGCGGAATTCGGGGCGTGCATCGGAAGGGTCTCCTGCAGGGAACTCTATACTCGGCGGTTCGCAAGCATATCGGAGCGCACCCGCCATGAGTCCGCTGATCGTGTTCGAGCCCGGGGGCTATGCCTTCGTCAAGGGAGGTTTCCCGTACTCGCAGGGCGTGATCGCGCTGCCCGGCCACACCATCGAGCGGGTGCGCTGGCGCCGGCCGGTGCCGGTCACGCAGGGCTTCGCGGCGATCGCGGCTCACCTGCGGGCGCGCGGCCGCCCGCTCACCGCGCTGTGCGCAGCCGAACTGCGCTCGCCGCAGCCCTTCAGCATGGACGGCTTTCGCGGCTTCAACGCCGGCTATGTCGCGGTGCTCGAGCAGTGGGGCATCTTCCGAGACGGCCTCAATCCGGTGGCCCGCAGCAATGTCTGCCCCGCCTTCGACGCGCCGGCCGAACCCGGCTTCCATGCCTTCTGCTACACCGTCCCGGCCGCCGACGCCCGGCCGGGGCGCCACTGGGCGGTCGCCGGCAGCGGCGAGTGGCCCGAGGACCAGCCCTTCCCCGAGGGCATCGTCGCCCGCGGCGACCTCTCGCCCGCCGGCTTCGCGAGCAAGGTCGACTACGTGCTCGCGACGATGCGCGCGCGTGCCGATGCGCTGGGCGCCGACTGGTCGGCGCTCAGCGCCTCGCAGATCTACACCGTGCACGACATCCATCCGCTGCTCGCCAGCCGCTTCGCCGCGGCCGGCCTGACCGCCAACGGTCTGACCTGGCATACCTGCCGGCCGCCCATCGTCGAGCTCGAGTTCGAGATGGATCTGCGCGCGGTCGCCACCGAACAGGTGCTCGACCAGCCATGACCCGCACCCTGGATGCCAGCGCGGGCGACGATCCCGCGACGCCCGCGACGTCAGCAGCGCCGGCAGCCGGCGTGCCCGAGGGCTTCGTGCCGATGCGCATGCCGACCAACCCCTTCATCGACGGCATCGGGCCGCTGTACGGACGGCTCGAGGGCGAGCGCTTCGTGCTCGGCATCCGCATCGAGCGGCGCCACTGCAACCCGGGCGGCACCTGTCATGGCGGCATGGTCATGACGCTCGCCGACATGCTGCTGCTGATGGGCAGCAACATCGAGGGCGGCGTCAACCGCTACTTCACGACCGTGAATGTCACCTGCGACTTCATCGCACCCGCCCCCGAGGGGGTCTGGGTGGAAGGCCGCATGCAGGTGCTGCGGGTGGCGCGCAGCCTGGTCTTCGCCCAGGGTCTGTTCACCACCGGTGACACGGTGGTGGCCCGCTGCAGCGGCATCCTGAAACCGGTCAGCGAGCCCGACCCGCGCCACGACGGCCGGCGCTACTTCACCGGCTGAGAGGCCGCGGCGCCGGCGGCGCCGCGCGCCGGCTTCGCGCCGACCTTCTCGAGCAACGCACCGAGAATGCCCTTGGGCATGAAGATGATGAACAGGATCAGCAGCAGGCCGTAGATGGTGATGTCGACCCCGAGCGCCTGATTGCCGATCAGCACCCGCAGCGTCTCCGACAGCACCAGCAGGAAGATCGCGCCCACGGTGGGTCCGAGCATCACGAACATGCCGCCGGCGATCACGCCGAACACCATCTGCAGCGAGATGCCGATGCCGGAGACCGTCTCGGGGTTCACGTACAGCTGGTACTGCGCGTAGAGCACCCCGCCGATGCAGGTCATGGCCGCCGACAGCAGCGTGACCACGAGCTTGGCACGCGACACGTCGATGCCGATCGAGGCCGCGGCATCTTCTTCCTCGCTGATCGCCTGCAGCGCGAGCCGGTTCATGCTGCGATCGACCCGGTGCCACACATAGAGCGCGAGCAGCCAGCAGGCGAGCATGATGTAGAACCACACCACCTTGCTCGAGAACTGCATCGCCGCGAGCGACCAGCTTTCGCCGGCACCAAGCGCCGCCTTCGGTGTGAGGCCGAGCGAGCCGCCGGTGACATCGCGCAGGCCCACGATGATCAGCCGCGCCACCTCGGAGAGCGCGAGCGTCACCAGCGCGAAGTAGTGGCCGACGATCTTGAAGCGAAAGCACGGCCAGGCGATCACGAAGGCAACCGCCACCGCGACCACGACGCCGACCAGCGCGCCGATCCAGGGCGAGATCTGGAAGAAGTTCCAGAGCAGCACCGACGCATAGGCGCCGATGCCGAGGAAGGCGCCGTGACCGAAGCTGACCAGCCCCAGCCGCCCCATGATCGACCAGCTGGTGTAGATGAAGGCCCACAGCAGGCCGGTCACCATCAGGTGCAGCGGATAGTTGCCGACGCCGGTCAGGGGAATGACCAGGGCGACCGCCAGCAGGAACCAGGCGAGATTGCGCATGCTCACCGCCGTTTCGACAGGAGGCCCTCGGGCTTCCAGAACATCGTCATGATGAAGAACACGAAGGCGATCACGTAGCCCCATTCGAGCTGCATGAAGTAGCCGCCGACCGAGATGAACTGCGCGAACACGAAGGCCGCAACGAAGCCGCCGATCAGGTTGCCCAGCCCGCCGAGCACGCAGATCAGGAAGGTCAGCGGCCCGAAGGACAGGCCGATCGCCGGATGCACGTCGTACTGCAGCACCAGCAGGCAGGCCGCCAGGCCGGCCATGCCGCCACCCATCGCGGAGGTCAGCAGGTAGACCCGGCTGGGGTTGACGCCCATCAGCGGCATGATCCCCCGGTCCTGACTGATCGCCCGGATCGCCGTGCCCATGTAGGTGCGGTTCAGGAACAGGTAGGTGGCGGCGATCGCGACCGCGGCGACCGCGAAGGCGATCATCCGCGACATCGAGAAGCTCATCTCGCCGACATTGACCCCGGGCAGCCGCACGCCGAGGTTGCGGAACTCCACGCCGAAGATCACGGTGGCGACCGCCTGCAGGAAGAACAGCACCCCGCCGGTGACCAGCAGCTGGTTGATCGGCTCGGCCGACAGCACCGGCCGGATCACGAAGTGGTGCATCAGCGCGCCCAGCGCGGCAACGAAGGCGATGCCGGCCAGGAAGGCAAGCCCCAGCGGCACCCCCTGGACCGAGTGCAGCCACCAGATGGTGTACATGCCGACCATGATCAGCTCGGCATAGCAGATCCAGACCACGTCGATCACGCCGAAGATCAGGTTCAGCCCGAGCGAGAGCAGTGCCAGCAGGCCGCCGAGCAGCAGCCCGTTGAGCACCGCCTCGAGAAAGAAGATGTCGAAGATCGCGTCCAAGGAACTCTCCGGTCGGGTGGCTCAGACGCCGAGGTAGGCGCGACGGATGTCGTCGCTCGCCAGCAGCTCGGCCGCCGGGCCGCTCGCGCGGATGCGGCCGGTCTCGAGCAGGTAGGCGCGGTCGACCACCTTGAGCACCTGCTGCACGTTCTGCTCGACGATCAGCACCGTGTAGCCCTCGGCGCTCATCCGGCGGATCACGTCGAAGATCGACTGCACGATCACCGGCGCCAACCCGGCCGAAGGCTCGTCGAGCAGCAGCAGCTTCGGTCCGCTCATCAGCGCGCGGCCGATCGCACACATCTGCTGTTCGCCGCCGGACATCGTGCCGGCGAGCTGCAGCCGGCGCTCCTTCATCCGCGGAAACAGCGTGTAGACCATCTCGAGCCGGCGGGCGAACTCGCCGCGCGCCGCCGGCAGGAAGGCGCCCATGCGCAGGTTGTCCTCGACGGTGAGCCGCGGAAAGAGCCGTCGGCCCTCGGGTACCTGCGCGATGCCCAGCGAGATCACCTCGTGGGCGGGAGCGTCGTTGTAGCGACGCCCTTCCATCGACATCGTGCCGGCGCGGGCCTCGATCAGCTTGGAGATCGCGCGCAGCAGCGTGGTCTTGCCGGCGCCGTTGGGGCCGATCACCGCGACCGACTCGCCGGCGCGCACCTCGAGCGAGACCTCGAAGAGCGCCTGGAAACTGCCGTAACCGGCGCTCAGGCCCTCGAGCTGCAGCATGGGTTTGACGGGGCTGCTCTGGCTCATGACGCGCGCGCCTTCACCTGCTGCTGCACCTCGCCGGCGTCGGTGCCGAGGTAGACCTCGATCACCTTCGGATCGTGCGCAATCTCGGCCGGCTTGCCCTGGGCGATCACCTCGCCGTGATCGAGCACGATGCAGCGATCGATCACCCGCATCAGCACCCCCATGATGTGCTCCACCCAGATGATCGTGACGTCACGCTGGTCGCGGATCATCTTCAGCATGTCGGCCGCCTGGTTCATCTCGCTCTCGTCGAGGCCGCCCAGACTCTCGTCGGCCAGCAGCACCTTGGGCTGCGTGGCCAGGGCGCGCGCCATCTCGAGCTTCTTGAGGCCGGCGGCGCCCAGGCCGTCGACCATCGCCGAGGCCTCGGTGGGCAGGCCGATCAGGCGAAGCGCATCGACCGCACGCTTCTCGGCCTCGCCGCGCGAGATCCGGTCGCTCGCGCCGTAGAAAGCGGCGAGCGTGGCGTTCTCGAGGATCGAGAGCTTGCGGAAGGGCCGGGGGATCTGGAAGGTGCGCGCCAGGCCGCGGCGGCAGATCGCGTTCGGCGGCAGACCGCCGATCTCGGCGCCGTCGAAGCGCACCGAGCCGGCCGTGGGTGCGTACAGGCCGGCGATCACGTTGAAGGTCGTGCTCTTGCCCGAGCCGTTGGGCCCGATCAGCCCGAGGATTTCACCCCGGGCCAGCTCGAACGAGACCTCGTTGACCGCCGTGAACCCGCCGAACCGCTTCGTGAGGCGGTTGACCGAGAGCATCGCGGATCCGGGCTCAGGGCGCGAACGCGTGGCCGCGGGGCAGCGGCAGCACCGGGTCGCGGGTCTTGATCGCGGTTGGCCACACGATGAAGGTGTCCTGGTTGCTGTACTGCATGACGACCGGCGTGGCGCGCTCGTTCTGACCGGCCATCGAATGGCCCGGCGGGAAGAACTTGACGCCGTAGCCCTGGATGGTGCCGCCAGCCGGAATATCGGTCTCGAGGGCGGCCTTGCGCAGCGCCTCGGAGTCGATGCCGCCGTGCTTCCTGATCGCGCGCGGCAGCACGTCGGTGAAGAAGATCCAGCTCTGGTTGAAGCCCATCGACAGGTGCGGCGGCACCTCGTCACCCTTGCGGTCGGCCTTGTAGCGGCGAATCATCTCCCTGGTGACATCCCCGAGCCCCGGGGCCAGGGTCTTGGGGTCGAGCAGTTGCGCGGCCACCGGGTCGACGTTGTAGATCAGGTTGGCGTCATCCTTGAAGGTGGTGAACAGCCGGTCGAACTGGCCGTAGCCCGCACCATGCCCGATCAGCGCCTGCCACTTGAGGCCCTGCTCCCGGGCCTGGCGCAGGAACAGCGTGATGTCCGGGTTGTAGCCGGTATGCAGGATGACGTCGACCCGCGCGCGCTTGAGCTTGGTCACCAGCGGCGAGAGGTCGGGTGCGGTGGCCGCGTAGCCCTCCTTGAGCGCGATCTGGATGCCGTGGCCCTTGCAGGCACTCTCGTTGCCCGAGGCCACGCCGGTGCCGTAGGGTCCGTCCTCGTGGATGATCGCGACCTTGAGATCCTTGGGATCCTTGCCCATGCGCGCCTTCGCATGCTCGGCCAGGAAGTGGCACGAGGAGTGGCCGAGCTGATCGCCATGGATCTGCGCCCGGAAGGAGTACTTCAGGTTCTTGTCGCGAAACACGTTGGAGGCGACGCAGACATTGGCCCAGAAGAACTTGCGGGCGGCATCGAATTTCTGCACCAGCGGCACGCAGTGCGCCGACGAGAACACGCCCATCAGCATGTCGACCTTTTCCTGCTCGACCAGGCGCGTGGCCTCGTTGATCGCGACCTCGGCCTTCGACTGCGCGTCGGCATAGATCGGCTTGATCCTGTAGCCCTCGACGCCGCCGCGCTCGTTGATCATGTCGATCGCGTACTTGGTGCCGAGATAGCCGGCCTCGGATCCCCCGGCCGCGAAGGGGCCGGTGAGATCGAAGATCACGCCGATCTTGATTTCCTTGCCCTGGGCGAAGGCCGTCCCGGCGGCCGCGGCGAGCACGAGCCCCGCCAGATGGCGCTTCAGCGAATGCTTCAGCATGGTTGCGTCTCCTCGTCGAACGGTGCGTCTTGCGACGCGGGTTGGTGACGGCCCGCGCCTGTATCGGCGCTCCGGGCCCGGGCTGCGCGCGCAGCCCGCGGTAAGGATCTAGCGCATGAAGGTGCGCACGTAATCGGCGCCGAGGCCCACCGCCTCGAAGTGCGCCCGGTATTTCTCGAGGCGGGTGAACACGTCGTCGTAGCCGGTGGCGTTGCCGTCGGGGTCGACATAGGTGAGCATGCCGTGAACGGTGAACAGCGTGACCATCTCGGCACAGTCGTCGGGCACGGTCAGCGTGTGGGTCTCGCCGGGCGGCTCGAAGACATAGCTGCCCTCCTCGGCGACCCAGTCGTGCTCGAGGTAGTGCCAGCGGCCCTTCAGGACCAGGGCGTGCACCGCCCCCGAGTGCCGGTGCCGCTGCAGCACGCCGGATCGGCGTACCCGCAGCACATGGGTGTAGAAGCCGCCACTGACGCTCAGGTGCAGCGGCCGCGACCAGCTCGCCGGACCCACCGGCACCCACAGACGGTCGTCGCCGCTGACCGCGTCGGGCACCACCAGGTCGGGCACCATGCCCCAGGGCTGCGGCCGCCGGTAGGCGACGCGATCGGTCGAGCCGGCGGGCGACGAGGGCAGCGGGAGGATCGGGGCGCTGGACAACACGGGCTGCTGGTTTCCTTCAACGAAACGCGACCCTAGGGGGCGCCTTCGCCCCTGTCAAGGTCCGGGACGACGCGGCGTGTCGCGATCGATGGCCCCGGCCGCTGCCGCCGTCGGCTACCATGCGCGCCCATGACCGCCGAAGCCCTCGTCGATGCCGCACGCGAGCTGAACCGCGAGGTCTCGCGCCTGCGCTTCGGCGCACCGGTCGCCTGCGTCTACAACCCCCTCGACTATGCCTGGGCGCCGCACGAGGCCTGGCTGCGCCGCTACGGTAGCGGGGAGCGCCGGGTGGTCTTCCTGGGCATGAACCCCGGGCCCTTCGGCATGATGCAGACCGGGGTGCCCTTCGGCGAGGTGGCGGCGGTGCGCGACTGGATGGGCATCGTGGCGCCGGTCGGCCGGCCGGCGAGCGAGCATCCGAAACGCCCGATCGAGGGCTTCGCCTGCGCCCGCTCGGAGGTCAGCGGACGGCGTCTGTGGGGCTGGGCGCGGGCGCGCTTCGGCAGCGCCGACGCCTTCTTCGCGCAGGCCTTCGTCCTCAACTGGTGTCCGCTGGTGTTTCTCGAGGCTTCCGGGCGCAACTTCACGCCCGACCGGCTGCCCGCGGGCGAAGCGGCCGTGCTGCGCGAGGCCTGCGACGCGCATCTGGCGCGAGCCCTCGCCGCGCTCGCCCCGTCGTGGGCGATCGGCATCGGCGGCTTCGCCGCGAAGCGCCTGAGCGCGGTGCTCGCCGGCTCGGCACGCGGCGCCGCCTCGCCCGCCGGCACGATCCGCGTCGGCCAGATCCTGCACCCCAGCCCTGCCTCACCCGCGGCCAACCGCGGCTGGGAAGCCGCGGTCGACGCGGCACTCGATGCCCTCGGAGTCTTCTGATGTTTCTCTACGCCGCAACCATCACGCTGTCGGCCTTCCTGCTGTTCCTGGTGCAGCCGATCATCGCCAAGCAGATCCTGCCCTGGTTCGGCGGCTCGGCCGCGGTGTGGACCACCTGCATGGTCTTCTTCCAGGTCACGCTGCTGGCCGGCTACTTCTACGCCGATCTGCTCATCCGTCGTACCCCGCCACGCCGCCAGGCGATCGTGCACACGGTGCTGCTCGTGGCCAGCCTCGCGCTGCTGCCGATCATCCCCTCGGAAGCCTTCAAGCCGACCGATACCACGGAGCCGATCGGCCGCATCCTGCTGCTGCTGGCAGTGACCATCGGTCTGCCCTACCTGATGCTGTCGACCACCGGGCCGCTGGTGCAGGCCTGGTTCGCGCGCCGCTTCCGCCACGGTCAGGTCTACCGGCTCTACGCGCTGAGCAACATCGCCTCGATGCTCGCGCTGATCGCCTACCCGCCGGTGATCGAGCCCAACGCCTCGGGGCTGGCACAGTCCTGGGGCTGGAGCGCGGGCTATGCGCTGTTCGCCCTGCTGGCGATCGCCGCGGCGTGGGCGGGCACCCGCACCGGGGCCGGGGCCGGCGCCAGCCTCGCGAGCGGCGCCGCGGCCACGCCGACCACCGCGGCGCCCGACGACACGCCGGCGACGGGCGAGCCGGTCGCTCCCGGCTTGCGCGAGCAGGGGCTGTGGCTCGCACTCGCAGCGCTCGGCTCGATGCTGCTGCTGGCGATCACCACCCACATCACGCAGAACGTCGCGTCGATCCCCTTCCTGTGGGTGCTGCCGCTGTCGCTCTACCTGCTCACCTTCATCCTGTGCTTCGATGGCCAGGGCTGGTACCGGCCGCGGGTCTTCGTGCCGCTCGCCGCGCTGCTGGCTGCGGCGATGCTCGGTGCGCTCAGCTGGAAGCCGAGCGTGGATTTCTCGACCCTGAGCGTCGGTCTGGACCGCGAACTGCTGCCGATCTCGTGGGCGGTGCCGCTCTATGCGTTCGGACTGTTCGTGTGCTGCATGTTCTGTCACGGGGAACTGGTCGCCCGCAAGCCCGCGCCGCGCCATCTCACGCGCTTCTACCTGATGGTGTCGCTCGGCGGAGCGGTCGGCGGGATCTTCGTGGGCGTGCTCGCGCCGACGATCTACGCCTGGTACTGGGAGCTGCCGATCTCGCTGGTGGCGATCACCGCCTTCGCGCTGTTCCTGTCGCGCCGCCTCACGATGGCGATCGCGGCGCTCTGCCTCACCGGCTCACTGGTCGCCTACATCGACTATGCGAGCTACATCCGCACCGATGCGGTGGCGATCGCCCGCAACTTCTACGGGACGCTGCGCGCGAAGATCGGCGGCAGCGGCGAGAACAGCACGGTACGCCTGGTGCACGGGGTGATCACCCACGGGGAGCAGTTCCGCGACCCGCAGCGCCGCATGCTGACCACCACCTACTACGGCGAGAGCTCGGGCGTGGGCCGCAGCATCCTGGGCCTGCGGGCGCTCGCGCCGGATCAGCCCCAGCGCGTGGGCCTGATCGGTCTGGGCGTGGGCACGCTCGCCGCCTACGGCCGGGCCGGCGACAGTTACCGCTTCTACGAGATCAACCCGCAGGTGGTCGACTGGGCGACAACCATCTTCCGCTACCTGCCCGAGACCCCGGCGAAGGTCGAGACCGCGCTCGGCGACGCGCGCCTGGTGCTCGAGCGCGAAGCCCCGCAACGCTTCGACGTGCTCGCGGTCGACGCCTTCTCGAGCGATTCCATCCCCACCCACCTGCTCACGCTCGAGGCGATCGCGGTCTACCGGCGGCATGTGCGCGACGACGGGGCGATCGCGATCCACATCAGCAACCGCTACCTCGACCTGCGCGGCGTGGTGCGGCAGATGGCCGATGCGATCGGCTGGCAGGCGCTTTGGGTGGTCGACGAACCCTCCGACGAGAGCCGCCTCTATCGCACCGACTGGATGATCATCACGAACAACGCCGCGCTCGCCAACCGGCTGCGCGACGAGGCGAAGGCGGGCGAGATCACGCTGAAGACAGCCCGCCGCCCCTGGACCGACGACTACAACAATCTGTTCCAGGTGCTGCGCTGAGCTCAGGCGGCGGTGCGGCTGGCGAAGCGCACCACGCCATCGGCGTCGGTGCGCCGCTCGAGCAGCTCGCCGTACCAGAGCGCGTGCAGATGCGCGAGCGCCTCGCCGATCGCGAACGCCATCTGGTGGGTATCGAAGCGGCGCCCGAACATCACCGGCACGGCGTCGGCGGCGCTCAGCGGCGCCTGACGGCATGCGGCGAGCACCGCCTGGAGCCGCTCGTGGTGGTGCTCGCGCAGCTGCGCGAGCCGTCGGTGCAGGCCGCGGAAAGGCCGGCCGTGCGAGGGCAGCACCAGCGTGTCCTCGCGGCAGGGCTCGAATCGGTCGAGCGAGGCGAGATAGTCGGTGACCGGGTCGGCCAGCGGCTCGAGCTCCCAGACCGAGACATTGGTCGAGATGCGCGGCAGAACCATGTCGCCACCGAGCAGCAGCCCGTCGCGCTCGCAATAGAGCGCCGCGTGTTCCACCGAGTGGCCGTGACCGACGATCACCCGCCAGCTGCGCCCGCCGATCGTGATCAGGTCGGCGTCGCGAATGCGGCGCAGCGCCGGCGGCATCGAGGGCACCAGCGCCGCGTAATGGTTGCCGTCGCGCTCGCGGATCGCCTCGAGCGCCGGCCCCGGCGTGATGCCGTGACGCCGGAAGTGCTCGGCCGCGGCCTGGCTGTCGGCGCCGGGCAGGCGCGCCGACAGCACCCGGCCCTGCATGTACTCGCCCAGCGTCATCCAGAGCGGCGCCCCGAAACGCTGCTGCAGCCAGTGCGCGCAGCCGACATGGTCGGGATGGTTGTGGGTGCACAGCACCCGCACGATCGGCAAGCCCGCGAGCGCGCCCTCGAAGAGCAGCGACCAGAGCCTGCGGGTTTCCTCGGCGGCGATGCCGCAGTCGACCACCGTCCAGCCCTCGCCGTCACGCAGCAGCCACAGGTTGATGTGATCGAGCGCGAAGGGCAGCGGCATGCGCAGCCAGGCGATACCGGGGGCGACCTCGATCACCGCACCCGGGGCGGGCAACTGGTCGGCGAAGGGATAACTGAGCTGGTGTTCGTGCGGATTCACGGTGCGGGCCGCCACCGCGCCGGCGGACCGGCGCGCGGGCGTAAAATACGGGGTCGTCCAGTGTAGCCGGGCGGCAGCGGCCCCGCCCGGGGCATTCCTGCGGAGTCGATCATGCTGAACCTTCCCGGACTTTCCTTCGACCTCGGCGACGACATCGCGATGCTGCGCGACACGCTGCAGCACTTCACGGCCGCCGAGATCACGCCGCGCGCCGCCGAGATCGACCGCAGCGACCAGTTCCCGATGGACCTCTGGCGCAAGCTCGGCGAACTCGGCGTGCTCGGCATGACCGTGCCCGAGGCCTACGGCGGCACCGACATGGGCTACCTCGCCCACATCGTGGCGCTCGAGGAGATCTCCCGCGGTTCGGCCTCGGTCGGGCTGTCGTACGGCGCGCACTCCAACCTGTGCGTCAACCAGATCATGCGCAACGGCACCGAGGCGCAGCGCCAGCGCTACCTGCCCCGGCTGGTCAGCGGCGAGCACATCGGCGCGCTCGCGATGTCCGAGCCGGGCGCCGGCTCGGACGTGGTCTCGATGCGGCTGCGCGCCGACCGCAAGGGCGACCATTACGTGCTCAACGGCAGCAAGATGTGGATCACCAACGGGCCCGACGCCGACGTCATGGTGATCTACGCCAAGACCGATCCCTCGGCCGGCGCGCGCGGCATGACCGCGTTCCTGGTCGAGAAGACCTTCGCCGGCTTCTCGGTCGCCCAGAAACTCGACAAGCTCGGCATGCGCGGCAGCCACACCGGCGAGCTGGTGTTCCAGGACTGCGAGGTGCCGGCCGAGAACGTGCTCGGCGGCGAGGGTCGCGGCGTCAACGTGCTGATGAGCGGTCTCGACTTCGAACGCGCGGTGCTCGCCGGTGGCCCGCTGGGCATCATGAGCGCCTGCATGGACGTCGTGGTTCCCTACGTGCACGAGCGCCGGCAGTTCGGCCAGCCGATCGGCGAGTTCCAGCTCATGCAAGGCAAGCTCGCCGACATGTACACCACGATGATGGCCTGCCGCGCCTACGTCTACGAGGTGGGTCGGCAGTGCGACCGCAGCCGCGCCGGCAAGGTCGACGTCAGAAGCCTGCGCAAGGATGCCGCCGGCGTCATCCTGTACGCGGCCGAGAAGGCCACCTGGATGGCGGGCGAGGCGCTGCAGTGCCTCGGCGGCAACGGCTACATCAACGAGTACCCCACCGGCCGGCTGTGGCGCGACGCCAAGCTCTACGAGATCGGCGCCGGCACCTCCGAGATCCGGCGCATGCTGATCGGCCGCGAGCTGTTCGCCGAGACGGTCTGAGTTCCCCCATGGCCGCCGCCGCGCGGTGGCCAGACCCACCCCCCCACCGCGAGGTCCACGCCATGCCCAGGGACACCGCCGAGGTCATCGCCCGCTCGATTCTCGCCGGCTTCGACCGCCACTACGCGCTGTTCCGCTACAACGCGCAGCAGGCCAAGGCGCGCTTCGAGCGCGCCGACTGGCACGGCATCCGCCAGCTCGCGCGCGAGCGCATCGCCTTCTACGATCAGCGGGTGGCCGAGGCGCTGACCCGCCTGGAATCCGACTTCGGCGCCGCCGATCTCGATGAATCGGTGTGGGCGCGGGTCAAGCGCGAGTTCGTCGGGCTGCTCGCCTCGCACCGCCAGCCCGAGCTCGCCGAAACCTTCTTCAACTCGGTGTGCACGAAGCTGCTGCACCGCGGCTACTTCCGCAACGAGTTCATCTTCGTGCGCCCCGGCGTATCGACCGAGTACCTGATCACCGAAGCGCCGTCCTTTCGCGCCTACTACCCGAACGCGGTCGGCTGGACCGCGGCCATGCGGCAGGTGCTGATCGACATGGGCTTTGCCTGCCCCTTCGTCGATGTCGAGCGCGACCTGGCACGGGTGCGCGAGGCGGCGATCGAGCACCTGGGCGGGCGGCCCGCGGGCTCGATCGACTGCCAGATCCACGTGCTGCGCACGCCTTTCTTCCGCAACAAGGGCGCCTACCTGATCGGCCGGGTGGTCGACGACGGCGAGGTGATGCCCTTCGCGGTGCCGCTGCTGCAGGACGCGCGCGGCCGGCTCTACGTCGATACCGTGCTGTTCGGCGACGAGCGTGTCGAGGCGCTGTTCAACTTCTCGCGCGCCTACTTCATGGTCGACATGGACGCCCCCTCGGCCTACGTGCGCTTTCTGACGACGCTGATGCCGACCAAGCCCGAGTCCGAGCTCTACACGATGCTCGGGCTGCACAAGCAGGGCAAGACGCTGTTCTACCGCGACATGATGGAGCACCTGCGGCACTCGTCCGACCAGTTCGTGTCGGCGCCCGGCATCAAGGGGCTGGTGATGGGCGTGTTCACGCTGCCCTCGTTCCCCTATGTGTTCAAGATCATCAAGGACCAGCGGCGCAAGGACATGAGCCGCGAGTTCATCCAGTCGCAGTACCAGCTCGTCAAGCTCCATGACCGGGTGGGCCGGATGGCCGACACCTGGGAATACTCCGGCGTGACCTTCCCGAAGGCGCGCATCGCCCCCGAGCTGCTGCGCGAGTTGCAGGAGGTGGCGCCGTCGCTGCTGTCCGACGAGGGCGACCGCATCATCATCCGGCATCTCTACATCGAGCGCCGGATGGTGCCGCTGAACATGTACATCGAGCAGGCAACACCCGGGGAGCTCGAGCACGCGATCATCGAGTACGGCGACGCGATCCGCCAGATGGTTGCAGCCAACATCTTCCCGGGTGACATGCTCTACAAGAACTTCGGCGTGACCCGCCAGCGGCGCGTGGTCTTCTACGACTATGACGAGGTCGCCTACCTGACCGACTGCAACTTCCGGCGCATTCCGCCGCCGCGCACCCCCGAGGACGAGATGGCCTCGGAGCCGTGGTACAGCGTCGCGCCCAACGACGTCTTCCCCGAGGAATTCGGCACCTTCCTGCTCGGCAACCGCGCGGTGCGCGACATCTTCATGCGCCATCACGCCGAACTGCTCGACGCCGGGTTCTGGCAGCGCAGCCAGCAGCGCATCCGCGCCGGCCTGCTCGACGACGTCTTTCCCTACCCGGACAGCCTGCGCTTCAAGCACCGGCTGCCCCCGGTCGATCGACAAGCGCCCGCCGATGGCGCATCCTTCCCCATGATGGTGCAGCGCAGCGACGCCTCCGCCGACGCGCCACGCGCCTCGTCCAACCCCGTTCCAGTCCAGGGAGAAACCCATGAGTGATCCGATCGTCATCGTCTCGGCCGCCCGCACCCCGATCGGCGGCATGCTCGGCGACTTTTCCGCCATCCCGGCCTACGATCTGGGCGCGGTCGCGATCAAGGCCGCGCTCGAGCGCGCCTGCGTGCCGGGCGCCGATGTCGGCGAGGTGCTGTTCGGCAACTGCCTGATGGCGGGCCAGGGCCAGGCGCCGGCCCGCCAGGCGGCGCTGCGCGCCGGGCTGCCGCAGTCGGCGGGTGCGGTCACGCTGTCGAAGATGTGCGGCTCCGGCCTGAAGGCCGTGATGTTCGCCCACGACATGCTCGCCTGCGGCACCCACGACGTGATGATCGCCGGCGGCATGGAGAGCATGACCAACGCGCCGCACCTGCTGCTGAACGCGCGCAAGGGCTACCGCTACGGCGCCACCACCGTCTACGACCACATGGCGCTCGACGGTCTCGAAGACGCCTACGAGCGCGGCAAGGCGATGGGCGTGTTCGCCGAGAACTGCGCCTCCAAGTACGCGTTCAGCCGCGAGGAGCAGGACCGCTTCGCGATCGCGTCGACCGAGCGCGCCCTCAAGGCCAACACCGACGGCAGCTTCGCCTGGGAAATGGCGCCGGTGGGCGTGCCCGGCAAGGGCGGCGAGGTGCTGGTCGACAAGGACGAGCAGCCGTTCAAGGCCAAGCTCGACAAGATCCCCGGCCTGAAGCCGGCGTTCAAGAAAGACGGCACGATCACCGCCGCCAACGCGTCGTCGATCTCCGACGGCGCGGCCGCACTGGTGCTGATGCGCGCGTCGACAGCCGCGCAGCGCGGCCTGAAGCCGGTCGCCCAGATCGTTGCGCACGCAACCCATGCGCACGCGCCCGAGTGGTTCACGACCGCGCCGGTCGGCGCGATCCAGAAAGTGCTCGCGAAGTCGGGCTGGCAGAAGGGCGACGTCAACCTCTGGGAGGTCAACGAGGCCTTCGCGACCGTCACGATGGCCGCGATGAAGGAGTTCGACCTGCCGCACGAGATCGTCAACATCCACGGCGGCGCCTGCGCGCTCGGCCATCCGATCGGCGCCTCGGGCGCGCGCATCCTGGTGACGCTGCTCGGTGCGCTGAAGAAGACCGGCGGTCGCAAGGGCGTGGCCGCGCTGTGCATCGGCGGCGGCGAGGCGGTCGCGGTCTCGGTCGAGATGCTCTGAGCATCCGCCCGACGCGCGCGAGGCCCCGATGCTGCTCTCCGAAGACCACCGGCTGATCCGTGACGCGGTGCGCGACTTCGTCACGGCCGAACTCGCCCCGGGTGCGGCGCGCCGCGACCGCGAGGCCGCCTTCCCGCGCGACGAACTGCGCGGGCTGGCCGCCCTGGGCTGCTACGGCATCGCGGTGCCCGCGCAGTGGGGCGGCGCCGGGCTCGACTATGTCGCGCTGGCGCTGGCGATCGAAGAGATCGCCGCCGGCTGCGGCGCCACCTCGACGATCATCTCGGTCAACAACTGCCCGGTCTGCTCGATCCTGCTCGCCTTCGCGAGCGACGCGCAGAAGACCCAGTGGCTGGTGCCGCTGGCCCGCGGGGAGATGCTCGGCGCCTTCTGCCTGACCGAGCCGCACGTCGGCTCCGACGCCTCGGCGCTGCGCACCACCGCGCGCCGCGACGGCGACCACTGGGTGCTCGACGGCGTCAAGCAGTTCATCACGTCGGGGCGCAACGCCGACGTCGCCATCGTGATGGCCGTGACCGACAAGGCCGCCGGCAAGCGCGGCATCTCGGCCTTCCTCGTGCCCACCGCCACGCCCGGCTACCAGGTGGCGCGTATCGAGGAGAAGGCCGGCCAGCGCGCCTCCGACACCGCGCAGATCGTGTTCGAGAACTGCCGCGTGCCGGCGGCCAACCTGATCGGCGAGGAGGGTCAGGGCTACAAGATCGCGCTGTCGGGTCTGGAGGGCGGGCGCATCGGCATCTGCGCGCAGTCGATCGGCATGGCGCGGGCAGCGTTCGACGCGGCGCTGCGCTACGCGCGCGAGCGCGAGGCCTTCGGTACCCCGATCTTCAACCATCAGGCGGTGCAGTTCCGGCTGGCCGACATGGCCACGCAGATCGAGGTCGGCCGGCAGATGATGCTGCACGCTGCCAGCCTGAAGGACGCCGGCCGGCCCTGCCTGAAGGAGGCGGCGATGGCCAAGCTCTTCGGCTCCGAGATGGCCGAGCGGGTCTGCTCCGACGCGATCCAGATCCACGGCGGCTATGGCTATCTCGCCGACTTCCCGGTCGAGCGCATCTGGCGCGACGTGCGCGTGGCCCAGATCTACGAGGGCACCAGTGACATCCAGCGCATCCTGATCGGCCGCGCGCTGGCCGCCAGCGGATGATCGGGCGCTTCGACGCCATCCTGTTCGACTGCGACGGGGTGCTCGTCGACAGCGAGCCGGTCACCTGCGGCGTCCTCGGCCAGATGCTGCGCGAGATCGGCGCCGACATCACCGACGCGCAGACCCTCGAGCGCTTCGTCGGCAAGACGGTGCGCGAGGAGACCGCCGCCATCGAGGCCCTGATCGGCGGACCGATCCCCGCGCACTGGTACCCCGACTTCCTGCGCCGCCGCGACGCGGCGCTCGCCGGCAGCGTGGTGGCGGTCGCGGGCATCGAGACCGTGCTCGATGCGGCGCGCGACGCCGGTCTGCCGCATGCGGTGGCCTCGGGCGCCGACCGCGGCAAGATGCGCGTGACGCTCGGGCGAACCGGGCTGCTCGAGCGCCTGCAGCCGCATGTCTACGGTTCCGACCAGGTCGCGCGCAGCAAGCCGCATCCCGACGTCTACCTGCTGGCGGCGCGCTCGCTCGGCGTGCCGCCGGCGCGCTGCCTCGTCGTCGAGGATACGCCGACCGGCACGCGCGCCGGCGTTGCGGCCGGCGCGACCGTGGTCGGTTATTGCGCGCGCAACGAACCGCGATCGCTGCTTGGCGCCGGCGCCACGATGGTGTTCGACGACATGGCACGCCTCGCGTCGCTGCTGCGCGACTGACGCGGCACGCGCACGATCGGTTGCGCCCGCAACGACCCGAGAACCCCGACAGACCCGAGGAGTCCCCGATGCTCGCCACGCTCGCCCGCCGCCTGCCCTTCTACTACGGCTGGGTGGTGGTCGCCGTGGTCTTCGTCAGCATGGCGCTCGGCGTCAACGCGCGCACGGCCTTCTCGCTGTTCTTTCCGCCGATGCTCGACGAGTTCGGCTGGGATCGCGGGCTGACCGCCGGCGCGTTCTCGTTCGGTTTCCTGGTGTCGGCGGTGCTCAGCCCGGTGCTCGGGCGCGTGATGGACAGCCACGGCCCGCGCGTGGTCAACGAGTTCGGCGTCGGCTGCATCGCGGCGGGGCTGCTGCTCGCCACGCTGGCCACCGAACCCTGGCATCTGTACGCGACGCTCGGCGTGCTGGTGGGCGCCGGCAGCGTGTGCCTTGGCTACAGCGGTCAGGCGCTCTTTCTGCCCGCGTGGTTCGAGCGGCGACGCGGCCTGGCCCTCAGCGTGGCCTTCGCCGGGGTGGGTGCCGGCTCCATCGTGATGCTGCCGGCGCTGCAGACCGTCATCGAGGGCGCCGGCTGGCGCAGCGCCTGCGCGACGCTCGGCATCGTCGTGCTCGTGGTGCTGGTGCCGCTGAACCTGCTGCTGCGCCGCCGCCCGCAGGATCTTGGCCTGCAGCCCGACGGCGATGCCGAGCCCGGCCCTGCCGCGGTCGGCGCGTCGCCGGCTCGCCGCGCCAACGTCGTCGATGCGCAGTGGGTCGCGGTCGACTGGACCCTCGCCCGCGCGGCGCGCACCGCGCGCTTCTGGTGGATCGGGCTGGGCTACTTCGGCGGGCTGTTCGTCTGGTACGCGGCGCAGGTGCATCAGACCAAGTACCTGCTCGAGATCGGTTTCGGCGCCACCGAAGCGGCCTGGGCACTGGGCGTGGTGAGCCTGGCCGGGGTACCCGGCCAGATCCTGCTCGGCTGGCTGTCGGACCGCATCGGCCGCGAGATCGTCTGGACGATCGGCTGCGCCGGCTTCGCGCTGACCTTCGCCGCGCTGCTGGCGCTCGAACACCATCCCGTCCCCGCGCTGATGCTGTTCATGGTGATCGTCCAGGGCGCGCTCGGCTACGGCATGACCTCGGTGTTCGGCGCGATCCCGGCCGAGGTCTTCGAGGGCAAGCACTACGGCGCGGTGTTCGGCACGCTGATGCTCGCGGCGATCGGCGGCGGCGCGGCCGGCCCCTGGGTGATGGGCCTGATCCACGACCGCACAGGCAGCTATGCGCCGGCCTTCTGGATCGCATTGATGATCTGCGCGGTATCGGCCTTCGCGATCTGGCGGGCCTCGCCCGGCAAGGTACGGGCGGTGGCGGGCAAGGTCGGCAGGCAGGCGGCGCGAGGCTGAGCGCAGGGCCGGGCGTCGAGGGCCTGTCGCGCCCGACCGCGCCGGTGCTAGGGTTGCCGCGGCCAGCGCTCCGGCGCGAAACGGGCGAACAGCAGGCCCACGCCGCCGACCAGCACCGCGGCCACCGCGAGGCCGGCCTCGGCGCCAAATCCATCGACCACCAGCCCGAGGCCGATCGGGCCGATCACGTAGCCCACGTCGGACAGCATCCGGTAGGCGCTCATCGCGGCGGCATTCATCCCCGGCTGCGCGTTGTCGGCCGCGTAGGCGGCCGGTGCCGCGCCGTTGACCGCCGACGCCACGCCCCAGATCACGCAGGCCACGCCGAACCACGCCAGCGAGGGCGCCACGCAGAACACGAGAAAGGCGCCCGCGGTGGCGAGCGCCGAGGGCACGATGATCGGCTTGCGGCCATGGCGGTCGGCCAGCCAGCCCGCGGGGTAGCTCGCGAGCAGCCCGAGAAGACTGCCGAAGGCGAGCGTCGCGCCGACCACGCCCGGCCCGAGACCGAGCTTGGTGGCGGCGAGCACCGGCACCACCCCGAACAGTCCGCCGGTGCGCACGATCGCATTGACCAGCCCGACCAGGCAGACCAGCGCGAAGCCGGTGTGCGAGACCAGCGCCCGCATCTGCAGCATGAAGGGCACCGATGGGGGCAGCGCCGCCGGGCGACCACCGATCGCGAAGGCACGGGTCTCGGGCACGACGAACCAGGCGAGCACCGCCGCCGAGCCGGTGGCCACCGCGTAGACCGCGAAGGGCGAGGCCAGGCCGAAGTGCTCGGCGAGCAGACCACCCGGCAGCGGGCCCACGCCCACCGCGAACAGGAACACCCCCTGGTAGATCGACAGCATGCGACCGCGCTCGGCCGGCGTGCTGATGTCGGCGAGCACGACCGAGCCGACCACCTGCACCCAGCCGGCGCCCAGCCCGGCGACGAAACGCGCGACGACGAACTCGGGAAAGCTGCTGGCCAGCGCGCACCAGAGATTGCCGAGCGCGCAGATGGCGCCGCCGATCGCCAGCGAGGGGCGGCGGCCATAGCGGTCGGCCAGCCGGCCGCCCGGCGGCGCCGACAGCAGCCGGGCCAGCCCGTAGATCGCGATCGTGCTGCCGATGGCCGAGGCCGGCACGCCAAAGGCCTGCGCATAGAGCGGCAGCACCGGGATGATCGCGCCGAAGCCGCCCTGATTGACGCCAATGAACACGCACATCCAGATCAGGATGCGGCGCTGCTCGGCACGGGTATCTGTGCTCATGGGGAGGCACCGATCGTGCGCCCGAAGCCGGCGGCGGGCGCCGTGTGCCGTTTCGAAAAGCGCCGCTCGCGGGCGGCGGCGCTTGCGGGCAAGATGCCGGAAGGTGATCGACTCGTCTTCCGGAGCAACACGCCATGCCCACGCTCGCCACCACCCCCCTGGGCGCCCCCCGCGGCGCGGCCCCCACCGACCCTCTCGCCGCCGCGCGCGCGCTTCAGCCGATGCTGCGCGAGCGCGCCGACGACATCGAGCGCGCCCGCCGGCTGCCGGCCGACCTCGCCGCCACCTTCGCGCAGGCGGGCCTGTTCCGGATGGCCGTGCCCGCCTCGCTCGGCGGGCTCGAACAGCCCCCGGCGCAGATCATGGCCGCAATCGAGGCGGTGGGCACCGCCGATGCCTCGGCCGGCTGGGCGGTGATGATCGGCGCCACCTCCGGCATGTCGGCCGCCTATCTCGAGCCCGAGGTGGCGCGCACGATCTACAGCGACCCCCTCACGATCACCGGCGGCTCCAACACGCCCACCGGGCGGGCCCTGGCCGAGGGCGGGGGCTACCGGCTCAACGGGCGCTGGCCCTGGGTCAGTGGCGGCGCCAACTGCCACTGGCTCAAGGGGATCGCGGTGGTCGTCGAGGACGGCAAGCCCCGGCTGCTGCCCAACGGCGCGCCCGATGCCCGCATGATGGTCTTCCCCGCGGCACAGGCCACGCTGATCGACACCTGGCAGGTGGCGGGCCTCGAGGGTACCGGCAGCGGCGACATGGAGGTCGCCGACATCCACGTGCCGGCGGCCTTCAGCTACTCGCTGGTCACCGACGCGCCACGCGAATCCGGCGCGCTCTACCGCTTCCCGCCCTTCGGCCTGCTCGCCATGGGCATCGCCTCGGTAGCGCTGGGCAACGCGCGCGCCGCGATCGACGATCTGGTGGAGCTCGCCGGGGCCAAGAAACCGCAGGGCTCGCGCCGCACGCTGGCCGAGCGCGGCGGCGCGCAGGCCGAACTCGCCCGCGCCGAGGCCACGCTGCGTTCGGCGCGGGCTTTCTTCTTCGAGGCGATCCACGAGGCCTGGGCGCGTGCCGACCGCGGCGATCCGGTGTCGATCCAGGACCGCGCCACGCTGCGGCTCGCCGCCACCCATGCCACCCGCAGCAGCGCCGACGTGGTGCGCATGATGTACGAGCAGGGCGGCGGCACCGTGCTCTACGCCCGCCATCCGCTGCAGCGGCGCTTTCGCGACGCCTACGCCGCCACCCAGCACATGATGATCGCGCCGCCCACCTGGGAGCTCGCCGGCCGGGTCCTGATGGGCCTGCCCACCGACGCAAGCATGCTCTGACAGACCGCACCACCCCCCCCCCGGAACCTGGCTGCCATGCCCGACAGCGACCTGATCCGCACCGTGGCCGGCTGGATCGATGCGGCGCAGCGCGTGGTCGCGCTGACCGGCGCCGGCATCTCCACCGACTCCGGCATTCCCGACTTCCGCGGCCCGCAGGGTGTCTGGACCCGCAACCCGGCCGCCGAGAAACTCTCCACGATCCAGAACTACCTGGCCGATCCCGAGGTGCGGCGCGCCGCCTGGCGCGGCCGGCTCGAGCACACCGCCTGGACGGCGCAGCCCAACCGCGGCCACGAGGCGCTGGTACGGCTCGAGCGGCGCGGCAAACTGCATGCCCTGATCACGCAGAACGTCGATGAGCTGCACCAGATCGCGGGCAACGACCGCGACCGGGTGATCGAGGTGCACGGCACGATCCGCCGTGTGATGTGCTGGCGCTGCGGCGAGCGTTCGCCGATGGCGCGAACGCTGGCGCGGGTACGGGCCGGCGAGGAGGATCCCGCCTGCCTGCGTTGCGGCGGCATCCTGAAGAGCGACACCATCTCCTTCGGCCAGGCACTGGTGCCCGAGGTGATCGACCGGGCGATGCAGGTGGCCGGCGAGGCCGACCTGCTGCTGGCGATCGGCTCCACCCTGCAGGTCTATCCGGTGGCAGGTGCGGTGCCGCTGGCCCGCCGCGCCGGCGCGCGGGTGGTGATCGTCAATGCCGAGCCCACCGGGATGGACGACATCGCCGACGCGCTGCTGCGCGGCCCGATCGGCGAGATCCTGCCGACGGTCTGCGGCTGAGGGCCGGGCGCGGGCCGCGGGACAGCCCGGGGCGCTGCCGGACCGGGTCAACGACCGCCGTCGCTCAGGCGCCGCGCTCGGCGACCTCGCGGGCGCGGATGCCCTTGTCCCACTTCTCGAGCCACCAGGCGTACTGATGGGGCCAGCGCCGGAAATCGGGATCGAGGCCCAGCCGGTGAGCGGCGTGCAGACCCCAGAAAGGCTCGTAGAGAAACTGCCGGCCGACCGCGACCAGATCAGCCCCGCCCTCGCGCAGCACCTGCTCGGCGAACTCGGGCTCGCGGATCAGACCGACCGCCTCGCTCATGATGCCCGCCTCGGCGCGGATGCGCCGCGCGAAGGGCACCTGATAGCCCGGCGAGCGCTGCAGGTTGGCGTTGGTGGCGCCGCGCGGCGTGTTGCCCCCGGACGAGCAGTCGATCACATCGACACCGCGCTCGCGCAGCGCGCGCGCGAGCACCACGCTGTCGTCCATCGTCCAGCCGCCCTCGAAGCCATCCTCGCTCGAGATCCGCACGAAGAGCGGCGTCTCGTCGGGCAGCGCCGCGCGCACCGCGCCGGCGACCTCGAGCGGAAAGCGCATGCGGCCCTCGAGGCTGCCGCCGTAGGCGTCGGTGCGGAAATTCGACAGCGGCGACAGGAAGGACTGCAGCAGATAGCCGTGCGCCATGTGGATCTCGATCACCTCGAAACCGGCGGCGAGCGCCCGCCGCGCGGCGTCGGCGAAGGCCTGGCGGGTGCGGGCCATGTCGTGATCGTCCATCTCGCGAGGCACCAGCCAGCCCTCGGACAGCGGCGCGGCCGAGGGCCCCAGGGGCTGCCAGCGGCGCTCGCCACGGGCAAGGTCGGCATCGGTGAGCGGACCGTTGCCGAACCAGGGGCGCTGCATGCTCGCCTTGCGGCCGCCATGACCGATCTGGATCGCGGGAACCGCGCCCTGGGCCTTGATCGCCGCGGCGATCGGCGCGAGCGCATCGCGCTGCAGATCGTTCCACAGGCCCAGGCAGCCGTTGGTGATCCGGCCCTCGGCGGTGACCCCGGTGGCCTCGATGAAGATCAGGCCGGCACCGCCGACCGCCAGGCGCCCGTAGTGCTCGCGGTGGAAGGCGGTGGCCACGCCGTCGACGGCGCTGTACTGCGCCATTGGCGGCACGACCAGACGGTTGGGCAGGGTGAGGCCGCGCAGGCGCAGCGGCGTGAACAGCAGCGGGGTGTCGGGGGTGGGCGTCAAGGAATCACCTGTGGGCAGGCCCGGGCTCGGGATCGCGACCGGGCGGCTGCGATCGTGCCAGCGCCACCGCGACCCAACAAGTCCGGCACGGCGCTTTCCGGGCGGGGTGGGGCGGGGAGAGGCCGCCCGCTGCTCAGGGTCGCCGCTGCTGGGCCTGGGCGAAGAGCGCCTCGAGCACCGGATGCGTGCCTTCGAGACCCGCGACCACGCGCGCGGTCCAGTCGAAGTAGTCGCGCTTGCGCGACTGACCCCAGGCATGCGGCGGCCGTTCGGCGACGTCGCGCAGGTTGGCGATCTTGTCGGCAAGCTTCACCAGGCGCGCGCCCGGGCTGAGCCGGGCGGCGCCATCGACCTGCCGCTGGCGCCGCTCGTGATCCGCCAGACCCGGCTCGTCACTGACCTCCTCGACGATCGAGGCCACCCGGTCGCCGAAAGCCTCGCGCAGCTCGGCAACCGTGGTCTCGGTGTCCTCGAGGGTGTCGTGCAGCAGGGCGGCCGCGAGCACCTCGGGATCGGACACGCCCGCCTCGACCGCAAGCACGCTGGCCAGCGCGAGCGGATGGTTGATGTAGGGGGTGGCGTGCAGATCCTTGCGGCGCTGCCGGCGGTGGCGCTCGGCGGCGAAGGCTGCCGCCTTGAGCACCAGGGCCAGTCCCTGGTCGGGCGGCAGCGGATGCGAGCGAGGGCGCGACGTGGCGGCAGGCAAGGCTTCGGGGTGATCGAAAAGCGACAAGCGGATTGTCGCACCGGATTCCGGAAGCCGCGCCCGGCGCTTGCATCCCGGACCGTTGCCCTCTATCCAGCGCACTGGGGCAGCACCGCCCCGGGGCAGCACCCGAATCGCCGTCCACGAAAGCACTCGCCATGATCCTCGTCGCCGCGGCGCGCGCCGCCCTGATGCTTGCCGCCGTGCTCGGCCTGACCGCACCCGCCGGGGCGATGCCCCGCGCCGAGCGGCCCGAGGATGTCGGACTGTCCACCGAGCGGCTGAGCCGGCTGACCGAGCGACTGCGCCAGGGCGTCGACCGTGGCGAGCTGCCCGGCGCGGTGGTGGTGATCGGCCGACGCGGCCGCATCGCCTATCTCGAGAGCGTCGGCCAGCGCGACCCGGAGGCGCGGGCTCCGATGCGTCACGACGCGATCTTTCGCATCGCCTCGATGACCAAGCCCTTCACCTCGCTCGCGATCATGATGCTCGCGGAAGAGGGACGGCTGTCGATCGCCGATCCGGTCGCCAAGTACCTTCCCTCGTGGCGTGATCTCAGGGTGGCGGTGGTGCGGCGCGACGCCGACGGCCGACCCGAGACCCTGCTCGAGGCACCGCGCCGCCCGATGACCCTGCACGATCTGCTGCGTCACACCTCGGGGCTGACCTACGGGCTGGCCGGTCCGCATCCGGTGAAGCAGGCCTACCTCGATGCCAAGGTGGGCTCCACCGAGGACACCAACGAGCAACTGGTGGCCAAGCTCGCGCGCCTGCCGCTGGTGCATCAGCCGGGCACCACGTGGGAGTACAGCGTCTCGACCGATGTGCTCGGGCGGATCGTCGAGGTCGTGAGCGGGCTGACGCTCGATCGCTTCATCGCCGAGCGCATCACCGGGCCGCTGCGGATGGTCGACACCGCCTTCGCGGCACCGCAGAACCGCGCCGACCGCGGGGCACGGCCCCAGCGCGAGGGCCCGCGCAACGAGCTGCCGCGCGTGCCGCCGATCACCGCCGACCTCGCCTACAAGTCCGGCGGCGGCGGCATGGTGTCGACCGCGCTCGACTATGCCCGCTTCTGCCAGTTCTGGCTCAATGGCGGGGAGCTCGAGGGCGTGCGGCTGCTGTCGCGCAAGACCGTCGAGCTCATGACCAGTGACCATCTGCCGCCGGGTGTGGCGATGGGCCCGGACATGGCGCGCTTCGAGGCGCTGCTGCCGAGTGCCGAGGTCGGCCAGGGCTTCGGCCTGGGCTTCGCGGTACGTACCGCGGCCGGTCGCAATCCGCTGCATGGCAGCGTCGGCGACTACTTCTGGGGCGGCGCCTTCGGCACCTTCTTCTGGATCGACCCGAAGGAGCAGCTGTTCGCGGTGCTGATGATGCAGTCGCCGCAGGCTCGCCTGCCCTACCGCTACCTGATGCGCGAGCTGGTCTATCAGGCGGTGATCGACTGAAGACGGGCGCGGCGGCCGCCGCGCCCCCGTCAGGCCGGCGCTGGCTGGAAGCGCCCATGCAGCCCCGGCGGCAGACGGCGCGGCAGCACCGCCTGGCTGATCGGTCCGTCGGCCAGCGACTGCGCCCGATACACCGACAGCACCGTGCGCTCGGCCAGCCGGTCGTGCGCGGTGCCGAGCACCCAGCCCTCGCCCTCGGCGCCGCCCGGCTGCGGCACGAACAGGTGCTCGTCAGCGAGCATGCCCGCGCCCAGATCGTGCCGGTCGATACGGCCATTGTCGCGATCGTGACGAACGATGGCGTTGAAGCCGAAGGCCCCCGCGGGCAGGCTGGGCCCCGCGGCCACGCCCACGAGATGCCGGGTGGGCCGGCCGGTGTGGCGGAGGTCCCAGGCGGGGAATTCGGCACTCTGCAGCGGCGTGACCTGCGCCGTGGCGCGCGGCTCGCGCAGGCTCGCGCGCACCTCGACCATGGCCGAGCGCAGCGGCTGCGAGGGCCGCCCCTGCATGGCGGCGCGGATGGCCTCCATCGTCGCGTGCAGGCCGCCCAGGGTCATGACCTGCAGCACCACCGTATCGGTCTCGCGCCAGGCATTGCCCAGGTGGAAGAAGGCCATCGCCGGCAGCTCGACGCGGTGGCTGACCGCCATCGTGGCCTTGTCGACCAGCAGCAGCACCGAGGGATCCGCGTCGTGCCAGCGCAGCCGGTCGATGAAGGCCGACTCGCGCGTGGCCTGCGGGTCGACCCGCAACGGCATCAGCAGGAACACCAGGTGACGATCGGTGATTGCGAAGTCGTGGACCATGTCGGCATTGGGCGCGTCGATCAGCCGCAGCGCGGCGAGGCTGCCGTCGGGTCGCAGCCGCCACAGGGCGAGCTTGCCGCTGCCGGTGAGATAGCCGAAGTTCCAGACGGTGCCATCGGTGTCGATGCGCGGATGCGCCGAGAACGCCAGCCGGTCCGATACCGCCGACCAGGTCTTGCGACCGACCGTGCGCAGGCTGGTCGGATCGATGCGCCAGGGCGACCCGGCCTCCCAGAGCGCGAGCAGCTCGTCGCCCAGCGGCAGCACCGCGATGTTGCCGACGTTCGCATCGTCTGGCGTCGACAGGGGGAGCGAGCCCGCCACCGTGGTGCCGAAGCCGTCGCGCAGGAAGCGACCGGCCACCGCTTCGGCGCGCAGCTTGTCGGTGCCGACCATGCGCGCCTGGTGGACGAGCGAGCGGCCGTGCAGACGGAAGGCATGGACCATCCCGTCGCCGTCGAACCAGTGCCGATAGCGGGTGTCGCCGCGGCGCATGCGCGCCGGGCCGTTGCGCCACAGGGTGCCGCGCAGCGCCTCGGGCAGCGGCCTGTCGAAGGCCACCTCGAGCGCATCGTGGTGCTCCGCAACCGCATCGAAGGCTTCGGCCCAGAAGCGGTTGGGCGAGTCGGTCGATGGCGCGACGGCGCGCGTCGTGAACGGGGCTGCGGCCAGGGCGAGTGCGGCGGCGCTGGCCGTCCGCCGATGGAAGTCGCGGCGGTTCATGCGCGCCTCACTCGGGCAGGCGCACGAGCACGCGCGCGCCATCCGCGGTCAGCCGAAAGCTCGCCTGCGGCCAAGCGGGCGGGCCGAAGGCGCCGCCACGCCCCGAGAAGGCGGCGGGCTCGGTCGGCATGCCCATCACGTTGGTGTCGAGCCTGCCGTTGCCGTTGCGATCGTGGAAGACGGCGATCGCGTACTCGCCGGGGGGAAGCCCGTCGAAGCGCAGCTGCATCGTGCCGGCGCGCGCCTCGACCATGCGCGACTCCATCGCATCGCGGCGGTAGCGCTCGGCGTTCGGGTAGAGCGCCACCATCAGGCGGCCCTCGGTGGCGGTGATGCCGGCGACCTCGAGATCGAGCACGGCAGTCCCCGCGCTGGCGGCGGCGGTCAGCGGGGCGAGCAGGGCGAGGAGGGCCGCGAGGCGGCGCGGTTTACGGGCGGTCAGGGTGTT
>Ga0315902_10000551_pt1 | contig 63263 bp, 63 predicted proteins | sample LakEriMetagenome_9_FD_203523 | JGI IMG/M metagenome (GOLD analysis project Ga0315902, IMG submission 203523) | Freshwater fungal communities from buoy surface, Lake Erie, Ohio, United States - Buoy 12 MA117 | ecosystem: Environmental > Aquatic > Freshwater > Lake > Lake biofilm | place: USA... | reverse complement strand
CAAATTGGAATGGGCAGGGTGGGAGATAAGTTCTGGGGTTTTGAATTACATGGCGTTGTGCCAGATATTGTTACATTAGGTAAGCCACTTGGAAATGGTCATCCATTAGCGGCAGTGGTAACAACTCCTGAAATCGCAGCATCATTTAACAATGGCATGGAGTACTTCAATACATTTGGCGGAAATCCAGTAAGTGCGGCAATTGGACAAGCTGTTCTTGAGGTTGTTTATGATCAAAAACTTCAACTAAATGCGAAGAATATGGGCGATTACTTGCGCCTGGGTGTTAAAGAGTTAGGAAAGAAGTATCCAATAATTTCAGATGTTCGAGGCAGTGGATTGTTTATTGGCGTTGAAATGATGATTGATGAGAAAACTCCTGCAGCAAAAGAGGTTGCAGATTTAATGGAGTTTGCACTAGCTAAGGGAGTGCTTCTATCCTGCGATGGACCTGACAACAATGTGCTAAAGATTAAACCGCCACTTGTGATTACGAAAAGTGATGTCGATCTACTCTTAACTGCTTTAAGTGATTGGCTCGCTAGGAGATGAATCCGCCATTAACTGGAATTAAAATTGCTGATTTTTCTAGGGTGCTGGCAGGCCCATACGCAACCATGCTTTTAGCCGATCTTGGGGCTGAGGTAATTAAGGTTGAACGTGCCGGAAGTGGTGATGACACTCGTAGTTGGGGACCACCATTTGATTCAAATGGGGACTCCACATACTTTCTTTCAGTTAATCGCAATAAACAAGGTTTGTCATTGGATCTATCAAAAGAATCTGATCAACAAAAAGCTTTAGAGTTAATTACCTCCTCCGATGTGGTGGTTGAAAATTTTGGTCCAGGTGGCATGGAGAAATACAACCTTGGCTATTCAAAATTAATTAGTAATAATCCAAATTTGATTTACTGCTCAATTTCAGGATTTGGCACATCTGATAAGGCCACAAAGCTGCCTGGATATGACTTATTGGTGCAAGGTATGAGTGGATTAATGAGCATTACGGGCGGGGATGAAACAGATCCAACAAAGGTTGGAGTTGCCTTAGTTGATGTGATCACAGGCTTACATGCAGTTATTGGAATATTAGCCGCCTTGCGAGCTCGGGATGAGCAAGGTGTTGGACAAAAAGTGGAGTTGAATTTGTTAAGTTCAACATTGTCAGCTTTAGTCAATCAAGCATCTGCCTATATATCAGGGGGTGTGATTCCAAAGGCGTTAGGAAATGTTCATCCATCAATTGCGCCATACCAAGTATACGATGCCTCTGATAAGAAGTTCATAGTTGCAGTTGGCAATGACGCTCAATTTATTAAATTTGCTGGCATAGTATCTCCAGACTTACTTGGTGATAAAAGATTTGCGACTAACCAATTACGTGTTGAGAATATAGCTGCATTAAATGAGCGATTATCTTCAGTCTTTTCCACCAAGAGTGCAGAGTATTGGGTGGATAAATTGCAACATATTCACATTCCAACCGGGGTGATTAATAATGTTAAAGAAGCATTTGATTTAGCCACATCCCTTGGTTTGTCTCCGGTTGTAGAGATCGAAGGAGTTAAATCTGTTGCAAACCCGATCAAATTCAGTAAGACTCCAGTGCAATACAAAAGCGCTCCACCAAAGCTTTCAGATTAAATAATAATTCAGGGGCATTATGAAAAGTGAGATAACTACAAAATTTTCAATTCTTGCACTGCTTTGGGGCGTCTCTTTTTTATTGTTGCTTCGCGTAGTTCAAGCCTTTGACTGGGCTGCAGCAATTTCAGTCAGAGCTTTTATTGCAAGTAGTAGCTTATTTTTGTTGTCCCTCTTGCTAAGGCGAAAATTAGATTTTTCGGTTGGAGCAAAGCATTTTGCTGTGTTGGGTGCAACCTCTGTTTCCTTTCAACTAATTGGTTTATCAATCGCTGTCCCAAGAATCGGCACAGCATTAACCGCTATTTTGGTAGGAGCCATTCCACTTTTCTCATCTGTTATTGGAAGACTAATGAAGATTGAAGAGATTGATAAGGTTGGATTTATTGGCCTTGTATTAGGTTTTGTTGGAATAATATTTCTAGTGGGCTTTCCTTCAGCAAAGTTGGGATCAGATTTCTTTCTCGGATTCTTCCTTTGTTTAGCAGGCTGCATAAGCGCAGCATTTGGCAGTAATTACTCAAAATTAAAGCTTTCAAATGCTGGAAATTGGGAGCAGGTTATTGGCGCCTTTTTCTTTGGTGGTCTATTCACATTACCTTTACTTCTATTTGTTCCAATCAAGTCTGGCTTAGATCCAAGTGATTGGGTCAATATGGTTGCCCTAGCTGTGATCTGTAGTGCATTTTGTTATGTAATCTATTTTTCACTTGTTTTAAAAATTGGGGCTACCAGATCGATAAGTGTGGAGTTTTTAGTTACGGTAGTTGCTGTATTGATTGGCGCCTTTTATCTAAATGAAGCTATTTCAATAATTCAGCTCTTTGGCGCATTATTAGTGGTGCTGGGGTCGATCTTGATATTAGATCTGCTTTCATTTTCAAGTAGGAGTAAGCATGAGTAACACACCACAATCCAGTTATCTAGATTTGCCTGATAATTTGCCGGTGCCGCAAGATGATGGTGGGGCAGATCATTTAGATGGTATGAAATTAACCTCTATCAGATTGAAAGCCACAAATGGCAAAGAGATTGATCTTTCGAAATTAGATGGCACAAATGTGGTTTTCATTTATCCAAAAACTGGAGTGCCGGGAGTTGCATTACCAGATGGCTGGGATGACATTCCAGGTGCTCGTGGCTGCACACCCCAAGCCTGTTCTTATCGCGATAACTATCCTGAGTTAATGAAGTACGCCAAGCGAATTTTTGGATTGAGTGTGCAAAGTAGTGATTATCAAAAGGAGTTGCATGATCGAGTGGAGCTGCCTTATGAGATTTTAAGTGACGTTGATTTCACATTTACAAACGCACTAAAACTTCCAACCTTTGAGGCTAGCGGAATGAAATTGCAAAAAAGATTGACTTTGATTATTAAGTATGGAGTAATTGTGAAGCATCATTACCCAGTTTTCCCAAGTAATAAGGATGTTGATTGGGTGATTAGTTCTTTGAAGGCTTTGGCTTAAACAGCAACTCATCTATACCAATTCGATGAGCTTTAAATGAGTTCACCGGTGCATCACTTGGGTAACCAACTGCAATTCCACATAGCAATCGGTAATCCTTGGATATTTCAAATTCCTTACGGACTACATCATCCCAAATGCTTACCGCGCCCTGCGCGCATGTACCAAGACCATGGGCATGGGCTGAGAGCATTAAGTTTTCCATCATAAGACCTGCATCACTTGCTGCATAGATATGAAGGCTTTTATGGATGTATACAAACATCGCAACTGGTGCACCAAAAAACTCATAGTTTTTGCCCCAATGTTTATCTCGTTCAACTCGATCGCCACGCGCAACACCTAATGCACCATAAAGCTCTTTACCAACACGCTGAGCCCTTGGTTTTAACTCTGCAACGTATGGTTTCAGGATTATTCGGTTACTTGTTGGCAACCCATATCGTTTAATGAAAAGTTTTAATTTACTTAATAATCCACCGCGCATACCGGCTGAAAGTGTTTGCCAGCGAGATAAAAATTCATTGCTGATTCGATCTCGTTTATCACCAGTTGCAAGGGCAACTTTAAATGGCCTGGTGTTTGACCAACTTGGGGCGGTTAGTGAATCTTTTAATATTTGATCAATTAGAGCTTGTGGAACGGGGGTGGGCAGAAAATCTCGGGTAGTCCTACGAGATGCGATGAAATCTGAAACCCAAACGCCATCTTTACTCGCAGGATCAAAACCCATGTGATTTACCTAGCTCTTTTTAACCGAAGCGTTATAGATAGATTGAATTGTGGAATCTAGTAACGCATCAAATTGATCATCACTTTGCTTTGCGGATAAGCCTTCAGTTAATGCACGTGAGAATGAGGCAATGATGCCCTTATTCTTTGCAAGCAAGCTATTTGCTTCATCTCTTGAGTAACCACCAGATAGTGCAACTACTTTGAGCACTCTTGGATGGGCAACTAGCTCCTGATATAGATTTGCTTGCGTTGGTATTGAAAGCTTCAACATAACATTTTGTGTATCACTTAACTTATTCAAGTGGTTTAACAAACTTACTTTAAGAAGTTCTTCAGCCTTGGCTTTTTCAGCGCTCTTGATATTTACTTCAGGCTCAATAATCGGCACAAGCCCACCTGCAATGATCTCTTTTCCAAGTTCAAATTGCTGCGCCACAACCTCTTCGATTCCAGCGGCATTAGCAAGGTTAATTACAGATCTCATTTTGGTTCCAAAAACGCCATGCTTATTAGCAGCGGCAATCCGCACAGATAACTCTGGGATTGGCTTCATTAACTGCACATCATTTTTTTCTTCCGCAAGTCCATTGTCAACCTTAAGGAATGGCACAATCTTCTTTTTACTCCACAAGTACTCTGCAGTTCCCATGCCATCAATTTCTCGCTCCATGGTCATTTCAAAAAGAATTGCTCCCACAATGCGATCGCTGGTGAAGACTTTGGATTTGATTAATCTTGAACGCATTTGGTGAATCAGATCAAACATGGCTGCCTCACCTGAGTACTCAGATTCCTCGATGCCATATAGCTTTAAAGCTTTAGGAGTGCTTCCTCCGCTTTGGTCTAAGGCGGCGATAAAGCCATTTCCATTTTTAACTTGATCGATCATTTGCTGATTCATATTCACCCTTTCGCGTAAGGGGCTGATTGTAGTGGTATTAAAGTGGACGATACTGGGATCGAACCAGTGACCCCTTCCATGTCAAGGAAGTACGCTACCGCTGCGCTAATCGTCCGTTGATTAAAGTCTACTATCGCCCGAAATCATCCTCAACACGTTCAATATCATCCTCGCCAAAGTATGTGCCGGTCTGGACCTCTATAAAAATTAATTCATTGACGCCTGTATTACTGATTCGATGCAAGGCACCTTGTGGAACTTGAATAATTGATCCAGCTGAAACTAGTTGAACTTTGCCATCCAATGTCACCTCACCACTGCCATCTACTACATACCAATGCTCACTTCGTTTTTGGTGACGTTGATATGAAAGACGTTTGCCAGGTGAAACATGAATGGACTTCACCTTATGAGTGGCTGCTTCTTGCAGAACCTCATACCGACCCCATGGGCGATCAGATTTTTCTAGCATGGAAATACTTTAACCCTTAAACTAACAAGATGAGCAATCCAATCGCTAAGCCCTCTAAATTGCCCTCAAACCAATTTGATCATTTCTATAAAGGAGGCGATCGAATTGGTCAGTTGCGTAAGGGGCCAGGCGGTCCTATGCGACCTGAGGAGTGGATTGGTTCAACCACTACTCGGTTTGGTCAGAGTTTAAATGGTCTATCTAAGGTTGAAGGTGGGCAACTTCTAAAGGATCTAATAGATCAAGATCCCGTAAGTTGGCTTGGTGAAAAACACCTTAAAAAATATGGCAGCTCTACTGAAATATTGGTAAAACTCTTAGATCCGGATCAAAGATTGCCAGTTCATTATCATCCTGACCAAAAATTCGCCAAGGAAAAGTTGCATTTAAATCATGGGAAAACCGAGGCTTGGATTATTTTGGAAGCACCCGCTGGTTCCAAAGTCGGAATTGGTTTCAAGAAGGATATGAAGAAGTCTGAAATTGCTGAACTAGTTGCAAGCCATGATTCTCAAGGGTTACTAGATGCTTTGGTTTTCAAAGAGGTGAAGGCGGGGGATGCGGTATTTGTTCCAGCAGGTGTGGTTCATGCAATTGAGGCCGGGATATTTGTTTTAGAGCTTCAAGAGCCAACTGATCTTTCAATTTTATTGGAGTGGGATGGTTTTGCAGTAGATGGGGATAAAGATGGCCATTTAGATCTTGGTTTTGATACCGCACTGGATGCACTTCGACTCACACCACTTTCTGTTAATGAAGAGTCTGAGATCCTGACTAAATTTGAGATCAAGGGAAAGGCAAGTAAGAAAATATTTAACCAGATTGCAGATCCATTTTTTAGAGCTGATTTCATCGCAGGTGATCAAAATGAGTTTGAAGCAGGCTTTGGAATTTACTTGAACTTATCTAGTGATGGTCTAATTCAATTTGAAAATAGCGATGAGATTTCGTTGCAACTTGGTGATGCTGTTCTGATTCCATACAGTGCAGGTGCAGGCAGATTCAAGAATTGTTCTGGCATATTAGCTAGACCACCTGCTGCATAATTTGGAGGTCGGAACGGGATTTGAACCCGTGTAGCGGGATTTGCAGTCCCGAGCCTCGCCTCTCGGCCATCCGACCTTGCTTTTCCCAGATAAAAATTGCTTAAGAGAGCGGACGACCGGGTTCGAACCGGCGACCTGAACCTTGGCAAGGTTCCGCGCTACCAACTGCGCTACGTCCGCGTAAGTGCGTGGGCGAAATCTATCGCATACTGCCACCCTTGGCACAATTGTATTTTTTCACACCTTATCTATTCGCAGGAGGTAGCGTTCAAACATGGATTTATCCAAGGTGAGCTTTTGGATGGCGGGCCGGTATGCGACCAATTGTGTGGAGATTTCAGATGACCCAGCCAGCCTAAATAAAGCTGGTTTCTGGGCAGTTGTAAATACCTTTGAAGGTAAATGGATTTGTGCCAGATTCAAAGATGTTCAGGATATGCCACTTCCAAAAGTGCCGTGGCAAAGTATTGAAACTGCCTGGCAATCTTCACAAAGTGCTGCGGAGTATCAATCAAATGTTGCTCTAATCAAGGAGCAGATAGCAGCTGGTGATATCTATCAGGTTAATTTATGTCGAATTTTATCTGCTGATTGTGATCAAGGATTACAGGGTCTGGCAAATAAATTGCAGTTAGAAAATCCAGCACCATATGCCAGTTTCTTTAAACTGCCAGATTTAGAGATTGCCTCTGCATCCCCGGAATTATTCTTGCATCGCCAAGGAGATCTAATTAAGTCAACACCAATTAAAGGCACCTCTGCTACTGAAGAGTTTGGTGAAAAAGATAGAGCTGAAAATGTAATGATTGTTGATTTGATGAGAAATGATTTTGGCAGCATCTGCGAATCTGGCAGTGTTGATGTTCCCAGACTTCTAGCAACCCAGGCTCATCCAGGATTGTTTCACCTTGTCTCTGATGTGACAGGCAGATTGCGCACTTCGATCGGCTGGGATGAAATAGCTAAGGCGCTACTTCCTGCTGGATCAATTAGTGGTGCACCAAAATCCTCTGCACTAAAAACCATAGCTAAGTTGGAGAAGATTCCACGAGGACCTTACTGTGGAGTGATCGGTTGGGTTGAAGGCGATCAAGCGGTTTTGTCAGTGGCAATTAGAGTGTTTTGGTCTGTAAATGATGGCAAAATACATTTTGGAACAGGCGCTGGAATAACCTGGGCAAGTGATGCAAAAAGTGAATGGGATGAAACAGAATTGAAGGCAAATCGCTTGATATCAATTGCTTCGGGGAAAATATGATCAGATTGATAGTAAATGGTCAGATCGCAAATGACTTAGCAACATTGCCATTTTCAAATGCCCTTTTACGAGGTGACGGATTGTTCGAAACCATACTTGCTATTGATCAAAAAATTATTGCATGGCAAAAACATTACGAAAGATTGGCAAGTGGTGCCACCGCTTTGGAAATAAGTATTCCTGCCAAAATTGATTTAGAAGTCAGCATCAATAAACTGATTTCAGATCTAAACGGAAAATCTCGAATTCGAATCACCGTATTATCTGATGGAAATTGGGTAGTTTCAGCCCAAAGCGAGCCAGAAGATAATCTTCCAGTAAGCCTGATAAAGATTAATGAACCGGTTATTTCCAACGGAATACTTACTGGAATTAAATCCATTTCTTATGGACAATCTGAATTAGCCGTCAGGCGGGCCAAAAGCCGTGGTTACACCGATGGGGTATTTCTAAATCAAAATCAAAAGGTTGTAGAAACTGGATATGCCAACATTTTGATTTTGCAGCAAGGAAAATTTCTAACCCCATCTTTAGATTCAGGTTGTCTTCCAGGAATTACAAGACAGCTCTTGATCCAGCACTTTGATATAGCCGAAGCGCTTTTCACTTGGGATGATTTGATGAATTCAGATGGTGTGTACCTATGCTCATCAGTTAGATTGATTAAGCATGTGAGCAAGGTTGAAGATAAGTTGTTTGAACCAAAGGAGATTGGGCTCAAATTAATTGGTGATTTCAATCAATTTATATTGAGTAAGATAGAGTTATGAATCCATTAATCAAACGAGTCCTCGTAGGTTTTGTGGGCGGATTGGTTACATTAATTGGTGTGGTTGCACTGGTAGCGCCAGGGCCTGGATGGTTAATCATTTTTACTGGGCTAGGTATTTTGGCCTCAGAGTTTGCATGGGCCGCAAGGGTTTTAACATCTGCGCGGGGTGTGGCTAATCGGGCAGCAAATGCAGCAAAGATTAAAAAGAAGCACCGATTGATGATTATGGCCGCATTAATTTTCTTAAGCCTTGTTGGTTTGGTTATTTGGTACGAATACACTCGTTAATTACACCTTCTAACCACCTACTTTGCTAACCTAGCGGCATGTCAGCGCAAATCAAGATCACAGTTGATGGTCAGGTACAGCAAGTTGCCGCCGACCAGCGCCCAACCCATCTATTTCAAGACAATGCTGAAATTGTGGTTTGTAAGATAAATGGTGAATTGAAAGATCTATGGAGTGAACTCTCAGATGGTGATGTAGTTGAATCAGTTGCTATTTCATCTCCCGATGGTTTAAATGTTTTACGCCATTCAACTGCCCACGTATTAGCTCAGGCGGTTCAAGAAGTTTTCCCTGAAACAAAATTAGGAATTGGTCCTCCTATCCGAGATGGTTTTTATTACGATTTTGATCCAAAAGATCCATTTACTCCAAGTGATTTAGAAAAACTTGAAAGTGCTATGCGCAAAATTGTTAAAGCCGGCCAAAGATTTCGCAGACGAGTAACAACTGAGAAAGATGCATTGGCTGAGTTGAAATCTGAGCCCTATAAATGTGAATTGATTGGATTAAAAGCAGGAGATACCGCTGATGAGTCAAGTGTTGAAGTGGGCGGAGCTGAGTTAACTATCTATGACAATTTAGGCAGAGATGGCAATCCAGTTTGGAGTGACTTGTGTAGAGGTCCTCATCTGCCTTCCACAAAACATATTCCGGCATTCAAGTTAATGAGAGCTGCTGGCGCATATTGGCGTGGCTCTGAAAAAAATCCAATGCTACAAAGAATTTATGGAACGGCATGGCCAACTCAAGAAGCACAAGATGCATATCTACATTTACTTGAAGAGGCAGAAAAACGTGATCACCGTCGTCTGGGTGCAGAGTTAGATCTATTTTCATTTCCAGAAGAAATTGGATCAGGCTTGGCAGTATTTCATCCAAAGGGTGGAATTATTCGACGGGCGATGGAGGATTACTCTAGAAAGCGCCATGAAGAAGAGGATTATCAGTTTGTTTATTCACCGCATTTAACAAAAGCTTCTTTATTTGAAACCAGTGGCCACTTGCAATGGTATGCCGATGGTATGTACCCACCCATGGTCATGGATGAGGAGTTGCATGCCGATGGAACTATAAAAAAACCTGGTCAAAAATATTATATGAAGCCGATGAATTGCCCATTTCACAATCTTATTTTCCAGTCATCGCCAAAATCTTATCGAGATCTTCCGCTTAGACTTTTTGAATTTGGCACCGTATATCGATACGAAAAATCAGGCGTAGTTCATGGCATCACCCGGGCTCGTGGATTTACTCAGGACGATGCACATATCTACTGCACAAAAGAGCAGATGGCAGACGAGCTAGATAGTTTGTTGACCTTCGTGTTAAACCTTTTGCGAGATTATGGATTAAGTGATTTCTATCTTGAATTATCAACACGAAATATCGAAAAATCTGTAGGTGAAGATAAAGATTGGCATGATGCAACAGAGGCGTTAAGGCAAGCTGCTGAAAAACAAAAACTGGAGTTGGTTTTAGATCCAGGCGGAGCCGCCTTTTATGGTCCTAAGATTTCTGTTCAAGCAAGAGATGCAATTGGCAGAACTTGGCAGATGTCTACCATTCAAGTTGATTTTCAACTCCCACAAAGATTTGATTTGGGTTACGCCGCCTCCGATGGCTCACGTAAGCAACCAGTGATGATTCACAGAGCATTATTTGGTTCGATTGAAAGATTCTTTGGAGTTCTAACTGAGCATTATGCAGGTGCTTTCCCGCCATGGTTAGCCCCTGTTCAAGTACGAGCGATTCCTGTTGCTGATTCAATAAATGATTATTTATCTGATGTTGTGAAGCAATTTAAGAAGGCTGGGATTAGGGCAGAGATTGATACTTCAGATGATCGCATGCAGAAAAAGGTTAGAAATGCTCAGCTGGAAAAGATTCCATTTATGATGATTGCTGGAGATGAAGATAAGGCGGTTAACGCTGTTTCATTTAGATATCGCAATGGTGAGCAGAAAAATCAGATTCCAATCAAACAAGCGATTGAGGAAGTTTTACAGGCTATAGCCGATCGAAAACAAATTTAATGAGTGATCAAAATATTTCTGGTGGAGTTGGAATGCCAGATGATTGGCAAAGATTATGGGCACCTCATCGGATGTCTTATCTAGAGGGTGAAAATAGACCGTTGCCTGATAATCAGCAGGCTTGTCCATTTTGTCGAATAACTACCTTAAGTGATCAAGAAGCCTTAATTGTCGCTCGTGGAAAAGAAGCTTATGTAGTGATGAATTTATATCCATATAACGCAGGCCACTTACTAATCTGCAGCAATAGACATGTTGCAGAGTTAACAGAGCTAACTGTTTCAGAACGAAATGAGGTTTCTGAGTTAACTTCAAAGGCAATGAAAGTATTAAGACATGTTAGTAATGCAGCCGGCTTTAACATTGGGATGAATCAAGGCTCTGTTTCAGGGGCAGGAATTGCTGGCCACCTTCATCAACATGTTGTGCCACGTTGGGCAGGGGATGCAAACTTCATGCCGATAATTGGTAAAACTAAGGTGCTTCCCAAATTGTTACAAGACAGCCGTGATCAATTAGCCGCGGGTTGGAATCAAATCTAAGAATTTTTGTATCTCATTAACACCAAGCTTATTACTTAAGATCAGTGGAATTGCCGGAATTACTAGGCCCGCTGCAAATTGCTCCCAGCCACCTTCGATTAATGCTTCTTGCAGTTCGCTTCTAAACTCAGAAATTAATTCTTTATGCTCACTATCGCTATCTTTAATTACTGATGGTGCTAGCGAATAATCGGTAATCATTTGGTTCTCTAAATTTATCAATGCGGTTGGGTTACCATTTTCGGCATGTAGAACTAAATAAGGAGTTAAAACTGGCTCAAGCATTTTTCCAACTATGGCGCTCATATCTTCAAAATCAACATCGCCATCTTGAAAATCAATTATTGCAACAATTGCCGGCACATAAAGATCTCGGAATGTGTGCCATTGTGAAACGATCTTTGGATCGATACCAGTTTTGGCACTAGCGATAACCACCACTACATCTGCAGTAATCAGTAGTGGGTCATCAATATTGGCCGCAGTCAGTCCAAGGGCTTGGCAAATACCCTCATTCTCAGGAGATATTCCCAGCAGATACCGTGCGTTAATTAGGTCGGCCATGATCGGTAAGCCTACGATGGGAATTATGTTACAGCGTTCATTACGTGATCCTGTCGCGAAGATTATTTCGCCGATCGTAAAAATATTGATCAAATCAAGGGTAAGCGCCAATTTAATCTCAACAATTGGTGGTCTAGGAAGTGTATTTAGCGCACTCTACTTTTTTCCTAGAGGAGAGTTTTTTGCCGGCGTTATCTGGGTAACCATATTTGTATTATTTGATTTATTTGATGGCGCAGTTGCCAGAGCTTCCAGCAAGGGAGTAAGTAAATGGGGCGCTGTTTTAGATTCAACTTTAGACCGATTAAGTGATGCAGCAATCTTTATCGGTGGACTTCTTTATTTCATCAAATCAGATGATCCATTGGTGCCTTTATTTCTAATAACCGCTGTCGCTTCATTTATGGTTTCATATATAAAGGCTCGAGCTGAATCACTTGATATCGTATGTAATGGTGGAGTTGCTGAGCGAAGTGAAAGATTAATCATTGGTTTGGTTAGCTATGGTCTGCATGGTTTAGGAGTTGACTATGCCATGACGGTCGGAATTTGGCTTTTGGCGGTTATTTCAATTTTCACCATGATGCAAAGAATGATGATTGTTTATAAAGCGGTGAAGTAAATGTATATTCTCTATTTATTGGCCTGGAAAATCATTGGTCTGTTACCAGAGAAGACTGCCTACAAATTAGCTAACCTAATTTCTGATCGGATCTATCGCAAAAATGGAAAAGGAGTAAAGCGGCTTCGAAGTAATTACACCAAGGTTGTTTCGGGGTACTCTGATAAACAGCTAGATGAACTTACTAAAAATGGAATGCGCTCATATTTAAGATATTGGTTTGATACCTTCAGATTAAACAAATGGAGTACTGAACGAATCATAAGAACAACCAAAGTAAATGATGAGCACTTACTTCGGGATCCAATTGCTCAAAAACTAGGTTGTATTGTGGCTCTTCCACATGCCGGCAATTGGGATCATGCGGCTGCTTACTTTTGCTCTACTGGAATCACACTTACGGCGGTGGTAGAAAAATTAAAACCAGAGGCAATATTTAAGAAGTTTCTGGCATATCGCCAAAGTATTGGCATCGAAGCTATTAGCCATAAAGAAAAGACGATTCCAATTCTTACTCAACGTTTAAATGAAGGCAAATTAATTGCTCTAGTGGCAGACCGCGACATGTCTAGAAATGGCATCGAGGTTAATTTCTTTGGCGAGGTTGCAAAAATGCCAGCTGGCCCTGCAATCCTGGCAATAAATACTAAGGCGCCTTTGATCACAGCTTTTATTAGCTATACCGAAACGGGAATTGAAATATTTTTTGACCAAACTATCCCTGTGCCAAATACCGGTAGCGAAACTGAAAAAATCCAGGCGATTACCCAATCTATTGCTGATAACTTCGCTAAGAGAATTGCACGCTCTCCAGTTGATTGGCATATGTTGCAGAGGATTTGGATCAATGAGGAAAATTAGAATCGGCATGGTTTGCCCATATGGTTGGGATACTCCCGGTGGAGTGCAAACCCACATTAGAGATTTAGCAACCCACTTAATTGAAGAGGGACATTACGTATCCGTTTTAACTCCAATAACCGATGATTCGATCTCTCATGAAGATTATGTAGTTAATGCTGGCAAACCAATTTCAATTCCTGTAAATGGATCAGTGGCTCGAGTTTTGTTTGGCCCAATTGCAAGCTCTAGAGCAAAGCAATGGATTGCAAGTGGTGATTTTGATTTGCTTCATCTGCATGAACCTGCAATTCCATCTCTATCGTTACTAGCCTGCTCCGCTGCAGAAGGTCCATTGGTCGGTACATTTCATGTTTCAACTCCAAAGAAAAAAGCAATCTATGCAATTGGACCAATTCTTGAACCAATTGTTGAGAAACTAACTGCACGTATTGCAGTTAGTGAGCTAGCTCGATCAACATTGAAGGATCATTTCGAGACAGATGCAGTAATTATTCCCAATGGAATTGATGGTCAACGTTTTGCGAATGCAAAGGTAAGCCCAGCATATTCGCAAGGCCCTACGGTGGGTTTTATTGGAAGATTTGAAGAGCCGCGAAAAGGTTTGCAAGTATTAATTGATTCCCTAGCGATTGTGGCGCGCTTTGTTCCTGATGTGCAATACATCGTGGCGGGACCAGGTGATAGTCAGGAGTTTTTGAAGAAATTAAATTCACAATTGCGCAACCGAATAAAATTTGTTGGGCTACTAAGTAATGAAGATAAAGAGAGTTTTCTCAAATCGATTCAAATATATGTTGCCCCAAATACAGGGGGAGAATCCTTTGGAATAATTCTAACTGAAGCCTTATCTGCTGGAACAGCGGTGGTTGCAAGTGATATTCCAGCCTTTAGAGCTGTGTTGGAAAATGGTGAAGCCGGTGAACTATTTAAAAACGAAGATCCATCAGATTTGGCGAAGGTTTTAGTTAGCTTGCTGCGAGATTCAGATAAACGCAAACGGCTCTCAGAAAACGGAAGATTAAGCGCACAGAAATATGATTGGCAAGTGGTTGCAGAGCAGATTGAAAGTGTTTATGAAATGGCAATCGCTGGTGGGCAACGAGTAACACTTTCGTCTGAGAATAAATTTTGGAGTCGTCGATGAGTATTCAAACACTTCTTGCAATATTACTAGTCGTTTTAGTTGCCTGGTATTTATCATTTTCAGCCTCTCGGCTAGATAGATTGCACCATAGAGTTGAGACCTCTTGGGCGACTTTGGATGCCTTATTACAACAACGGGCAGCTTTGGCCCATGAAATTGTTGTTGAATCGAATTTAGATCCAGCAACTGCTTATTTGATTTCTAGCTCAGCTGCCGCAGCAAGAAGTGCAAGCCTTACTGAAAGATCAGCTGCTGAGAGCGTTCTATCTGAATCTTTAAAGTTAGTACAAGGTGCCGCACTTGACCACAGTTTAGAACTACCAGGTGATTTGTTAGTGGAGTTATCTGATATCACTGATAAAGTAAAACTTGCGATAAATATTCATTTAGAGTCAGTTAACGCCACTAGGAATGTAAGAGCCAAACCATTAATCCGTTTATTCAGGCTAGCTGGAAAAGCACCATTGCCTGTCAGATATGCATTTGAGGATGATGTTTTGTGAAATTTGTTAAGAGAACGCTGCTTGTTATATCAGCGCTAATACTTTTGTTGGCTGTATCCGGCGTTACACCGCTTTCTAATTTGAATACCGATGAGAAAATCGAGCGGAATTTTCTAAATGGCCTGCCCGGGGTTAACGAGCAAATTTTGGTAGTCAAGATTGATGACACAAGAGCAGCTCATCCTCAGATCGGCTTGGAGTACGCAGATGTTGTATATGTAGAACAAGTTGAAGGCGGTCTTACTCGATTAGCTGCTGTTTATTCTTCGCAATTGCCTCCACTGATTGGACCTGTGAGGTCTGCTCGAATTTCTGATATTGAGTTATTGGCTCAATACGGGCGAGTTGGATTTGCTTATAGCGGTGCACAAAAGAAGATGCGACCAGTTATCGCAGCGGCTAATCTAGAAAATCTATCAGCAGAGCGAAACCCGCCATCAATTTATGGAAAAGATCCAGAACGCCCTGGTCCTGTAAATATGGTACTTAAACCAGATCTGCTTCTTGAACGAGCAAATGCCAATCCTAAAATAAATATTGAAAAAGCCAATTCATATTTATTTGATTTTGGTGATGCTCCAGAAAATGGAGTTCTTACTTCAACTGCCAAGGCTAAATGGCCCTCTGCTAAGTATGAATTGCGTTGGAATGAGATCGACAAAAAATGGTTGATATATTTTGATGATCAACCTAACTTAGCTGCAAGTGGTGAGCATTTGTTTGCAGATACTGCAATTATTCAAGAAGTTTCAATTACCCCTTCAATTTACGGAGATAAATTTGGAGAGATAACTCCTTTCAGTAAAACAACAGGAACAGGTAATGCTGTGATGTTACGAGATGGGTTTAGCTATAATTTGAATTGGGAACGAAATACTGAAGCGGATAAAACTATCTGGCGAACTTTAGATGGTGAAATAGCCAGTTTTAAACCTGGGCGTATTTGGATTTTTCTAACAGATAAGCCGGTAGTCCTAGCCCCATAATCAGCCTAAATGTGTGAGCCAGGCTTCATTTAATTGGATTTGAAAGATAGGAACAATTAGTACAATAGGGGACTGGAATAGCGCAGGGGAGACATAATGTCTAAGGAAACAGGTACAGCACGAGTTAAACGCGGCATGGCAGAAATGCTTAAGGGCGGCGTCATTATGGATGTTGTAAATGTGGAGCAAGCAAAAATTGCTGAAGATGCCGGTGCTGTCGCAGTAATGGCATTGGAGCGAGTCCCTGCTGATATTCGTGCGCAAGGTGGAGTTGCTCGCATGTCTGATCCAGACATGATTACCGCAATTCAAGCAGCTGTTTCGATTCCGGTAATGGCAAAAGTTCGTATTGGTCATTTTGTTGAGGCTCAAGTTTTACAAACTCTAGGTGTTGATTACATTGATGAGTCTGAAGTTTTAACACCAGCAGATTATGCAAATCATATTGACAAGTGGAACTTCACTATTCCCTTTGTTTGTGGTGCAACAAATCTTGGAGAGGCACTACGCCGAATTAATGAAGGTGCGGCAATGATCAGATCTAAAGGTGAGGCCGGCACTGGCGATGTTTCAAATGCAACAACACATATGCGAACAATCTCTGCTGAGATTCGCAAACTAACCTCAATGCGTGAGGATGAATTATTTGTGGCTGCTAAAGAACTTCAAGCTCCATATGAATTGGTGAAAGAGGTTGCCAGCACAGGAAAACTTCCCGTTGTTCTTTTCACAGCAGGTGGAATTGCAACTCCTGCAGATGCAGCAATGATGATGCAATTAGGAGCCGATGGTGTATTTGTTGGTTCTGGAATATTTAAATCTGGCGATCCAGCCAAGCGTGCTGCAGCATGTGTTAAAGCAGTTACATATTTTACTGACGCAAAAGTTATTGCTGATGTTTCTCGTGGTCTAGGTGAGGCAATGGTTGGAATCAATGTTGCAGATATCCCAGTTCCACATCGTCTTGCGGAGCGGGGCTGGTAATTGTGAAAATTGGAGTACTTGCACTCCAAGGCGATGTTCGTGAACATATCCAATCTCTTAGTGATTGTGGCGTGGATGCTCGAGCAGTAAAAACCAAGAGTGAAATTGAAAATATCTCAGCTCTTGTAATCCCAGGCGGTGAATCAACAACAATTGCAAAACTTGCTAGATCCTTTGATCTATTTGATCTAATCCAAAGTCGGATTAAATCTGGCATGCCAACCTATGGATCATGTGCTGGAATGATTTTGCTTTCAGATAATGTTAAAGATGCAATTGAAGGACAAGAAACCTTCGGCGGCATCGATATGGTTGTTCGCAGAAATGCATTTGGTCGGCAAGTAGATTCATTTGAGACTGATTTGAAGTTCAAGGGCATTACCGATCCTGCGATTAGAGCGGTATTTATCAGGGCGCCATGGGTGGAATCGGTTGGTAGCTCTGTTGAAGTATTGGCTGAGGTAATTGATGAATCTGGCACAAAGCATCCAGTGGCGGTTAGGTCAGGAAATCTACTTGCAACCTCATTCCATCCAGAACTTACTGGAGATAACCGAGTGCATAAATTTTTTGTGGAAAATATCTGTCGGCAACTAGCAAGCTCAAAAGGTTAAGGATCTAAATCATGAGTGGTCATTCCAAATGGGCAACTACCAAACATAAAAAAGCGATCATCGATTCAAGACGTGCTAAGAATTTTGCAAAGCTAATTAAGGCAATTGAGGTATCAGCTAGATCAGGTGGAGCAGATATTTCTGGAAACCCAACTTTATTTGATGCCATAGCCAAGGCGAAAAAGAATTCTGTTCCGGCGGACAATATTGATCGGGCGGTTAAGCGTGGAGCTGGTTTAGAAACTGGTGGTAAAGAGTGGGAAACAATTATGTATGAAGGCTATGCCGCAGGCGGTGTGGCATTGCTTATTGAATGTTTATCAGACAATAGAAATCGAGCAGCATCTGAGGTGAGAGTTGCAGTAACTCGAAATGGTGGAAATATGGCAGATCCTGGATCTGTATCTTATTTGTTTAACCGCAAGGGCGTTGTGATTGTTTCAAAAAATAATGGAAAGCTTACTGAGGATTCTTTGCTTGAAGTGGTACTTGATGCTGGAGCGGATGAGGTTAATGATTTGGGTGAATCTTTTGAGGTTGTAGCTCAACCATCTGATTTAGTAGCAGTCCGCACTTCATTGCAAACAGCCGGTATTGATTATGAGTCAGCTGAAACTTCCTTCCTGCCGACAATGTCGATCCCAATCGATGCTGACACCGCAAAAAAGGTTTTTGAATTAATCGAGGCAATCGAAGAGTTAGATGATGTTCAGAATGTGTATGGAAACTTTGATGTTTCAGATGAGGTAATGGCGAGCCTTAGTTCATAAAGATTTAACGCTGATTAGGCTTAGCAGATGCGCGTTTTAGGGATTGATCCTGGATTAACCAGATGTGGAATTGGAATTGTTGATTCGGTAGGACCTCAAAAACTTCAAATGATTTCAGTTGGTGTGATCAAGACTGATATTGATGCAGAGTTAGAGATTAGATTAATGCAGCTAGAAAAAGAGTTGTTGGTTTGGATAAAAGAATTTAAGCCAGATGTAATTGCAGTTGAAAGAGTTTTTTCACAGTTAAATGTTAGAACTGCGATGGCTACAGGTCAGGCCGCAGGAGTTGCACTACTTCTTGCCGCAAAGGCTGGAATTCCAGTTGTGATGCATACCCCCAGCGAGGTTAAAGCTGCGGTCACTGGATCTGGGCGGGCCGATAAGAAACAGGTTGCTCAAATGGTGAAGCGTCTGCTGAATTTGAAGGAAATACCAAAACCGGTCGATAGTACCGATGCCTTAGCGCTAGCGATCTGCCATCATTGGCGAGGAGTTGGTAATGCCAGATTGGCAAGCGCCAAGAAAAAGGCTGTAAAGAGAAAATGATTAGTTCGGTAGCTGGTACTGTGAAATCAACCTCAGTAAATTCAGTTGTGGTTGAAGTAGGCGGTATTGGAGTACTTGTTCAAGTTCCGGTAAGAACTGCAGCCAGCTTTGCATCCGGTGAAAAAGTTGACCTGCACACATATCTAATAGTTAGAGAAGATGCCCTAACACTTTATGGCTTCATGGATATCGTTGATCGGGATTTCTTTGAGTTATTGCTTTCAGTGACCGGTGTTGGCCCAAAGGTTGCGCAATCTATTCTTTCAAATAGTGATGCCAGTTTAATTGCTAATGCGGTGATATCAGGGAATTTAAAATTACTTGAATCTGTTCCTGGCTTAGGTAAAAAAGGAGCGCAGCGATTGGTGCTGGAACTTAAAGATAAGGTCGTTCCCTTTGCTTCAACAGGAGGCCAAAAAGCTAATTCAGTCAGTCACCAGGTAGAAAATGCTTTAGTAGGACTTGGTTACTCAAACAAAGAAGCAGCCCTGATGGTTAATCAGGTTTTAACAGATGCAACCAAAGCCTCCTTATCTTCAGCTGACATTTTAAAGCTTGCCTTGAAAAATTCTGGGAAAAAATAATGCGCGAACCCATGATTAATGAATCAGCTGATGATGCTGATCGTGTTGCAGAACTTGCGCTTAGGCCCAAGAACCTAGGAGAGTTTGTTGGGCAGTTAAGGGTTAGAGAGCAGCTAAATCTTTTGCTGTCAGCAGCTCGGGAACGTAAAGCCAGTGCAGATCATATTTTATTTTCTGGGCCGCCTGGCTTAGGCAAAACAACATTAGCGATGATTGTTGCAACTGAAATGGATGCACCAATCAGAATTACTTCAGGACCTGCTATTCAACATGCAGGAGATCTGGCCTCAATACTTTCCTCATTAGTTGAAGGTGAAATTCTGTTTCTAGATGAGATTCATAGAATGTCTCGTCCAGCTGAGGAAATGCTTTATCTGGCGATGGAGGATTTTCGAGTAGATGTAATTGTTGGCAAAGGAGCTGGAGCCACATCAATCCCATTGGAGCTGCCTCATTTTACTTTAGTGGGTGCAACGACTCGTGCTGGATTGCTGCCAAGTCCACTTCGCGATCGTTTTGGATTTACCGCTCAATTAGATTTTTATGAAAATGATGAATTGGCACAAATTATCAAGCGAAGCTCAGACTTACTTGAGATAGAGATTCATGAAGATGCAGTTGTTGAGATTGCCTCTAGATCAAGAGGAACCCCAAGAGTTGCCAACAGATTATTAAGACGTGTTAGAGATTATGCTCAAGTTAACAAAGAAAAAATTATTCAGATCGAACATGCGCATTCGGCTCTAAAAATATATGAAGTTGACCATATCGGTTTAGATCGACTTGATAAAGCGGTTTTAACTGCATTGATTAAAAATTTTAATGGTGGGCCTGTTGGAGTTTCTACCTTAGCGATGGCGGTGGGTGAGGAGATTGAAACTATTGAATCACTAGCAGAACCATTTTTAGTGCGAATGGGTTTTTTAGCGCGAACTCCAAGAGGACGAGTTGCAACAGCAGCTGGTTGGTCTCATCTAGGGATTAAGCCACCATTGTCTGCGCAAATTGGTACTGATTCCATACTTTTTGATCAAGACCCAGACATTGCCCAATAAATGCATCAACGCTTGCTTTTCTAGCGGGAGTTTTCGCGGATTTCTCAATAATCAACCCTGCGCCTAGAATTACCTCTCATGTCTGCTAATAAACTCGCAAATACCCAATCCAGAGCGGTACGAACCATCTCAATCATGTTATTAGTGATTGCAGCTCTTACTGGCGTTTCCTATGGAATTGGTGCCACTTCATTCAAATTAGGTTTGGATTTACAGGGTGGAACAAGCGTTACTTTGCAACCGCGTATTGAAGATGGCCAGAATGGAAAAGTAACTGGTGAGGCGATTGATCAAGCAGTTGAAATTATTCGTCAAAGAGTTAACTCATTAGGTGTTGCTGAGTCTGAAGTGTCTGCTCAAGGCACTGGAGTAAATCGACAGATTGTTATTCAGGTTCCAGGAGAGACTGGAAGAAGAATTGTGGACTTAGTTGGACAAACAGCTGAACTTAGATTCCGCCCAGTTTTAGCAGAGGGTGCAGCGAACGCGACATCATTAAGTCCAGATGCGGCCAACGCAACTCTTCCGGCAGGCGTTACACCAGAATTAAACGCTGCATATGCAGCACTTGACTGTACATTGCCTGCAAATCGCCAAGGTGGTGCCAGTGGTAATGAAGCAGAGACAATTGTAAGTTGTGATCGAGTCGGAGCAAATAAGTACATTCTTGCTCCAGCTGAAGTTTTGGGACGACAAGTTACAAAAGCATCAGCACTTTTGGATCCACAGGGTGCATCAGGTTGGTATGTAACTTTAGATTTTAATGGCGAGGGAACTACTAAATTCGGTGCCATGACTACCCGTTTAACCTCATTACCTGCGCCTCAAAATCAAGCAGCAATTGTTCTAGATGGTTTGGTTTATTCAGCTCCACGAATCAACGAACCGATTAATACTGGAACTGCTCAAATCACTGGAAACTTCACTCAAATAGAAGCACAAGATCTTTCTAATGTTTTGAAGTATGGCGCCCTGCCATTAGCTTTTGATCGCGGCGAGGTTCAACAGGTTTCACCTTCTCTTGGTGCAGATCAATTACGTGGCGGTCTTATTGCTGGAATTTTAGGTTTAGCACTTGTAATTATCTATTCACTACTTTATTACCGTGGTCTAGGCATTGTTTCAGTCGGATCATTATTGGTAGCTGCCTCGCTAGCTTTACTTGCTTTCTTGCTACTAGGAGAGACTATTTCCTTCACATTAACTTTGGCAGGGATTGCTGGAGCTATTGTGGCGATTGGTATCACTGCTGACTCATTTATCGTTTACTTTGAACGTATTCGTGATGAGGTTCGAGAGGGTAAATCACTTAAATCCGCAGTAGAAACTGGTTGGTTAAGAGCCCGTAGAACTGTAGTGGTTGCTGATGCCGTTTCAATGATCGCTGCCATCATGCTTTACTTCTTTGCAGTTGGTGGCGTGCGTGGTTTTGCCTTCACACTCGGTTTAACAACATTAATTGATTTAATTGTCGTTTTCTTCTTTACTAAACCATTGGTTACTGTGTTAGCTAGATTCTCATTCTTCAGTAATGGTCATCCGTTGTCTGGTTTTTCAGCAAAATCGTTAGGTATCGTCGAGAAACAAATACCACAGGCAGGAGAGGTGAAGTAATGGCAAAGTTTTCAGGCCTAGGTGGACGTTTATATAGAGGCGAAACTTCAGTAGATTTCATTGGTAAACGCAAGATTTGGTATTCAATCTCTGGGCTATTGATCCTTGCTTCCGCCGTAACTTTATTCACCCAAGGCCTTCACTTAGGTATTGAGTTTAAAGGCGGTTCATCTTTCACTGTGACGTCGACTAATGCATCAATTCAAACTGCTGAAAGCGCCTTGGATGAAGCTGGAATTACTACACAAACAATCGTTCAAAAAATCGGTAATGACAAAGTTCGAGTACAAACAGATGCGCTAACTTCAGTGCAACAGAGTGCGGTTGAGGCTCAGTTGGCTACTAAATTTAATGTTTCAGTTGATTCAATTGATTCTCAAATAATTGGACCATCATGGGGTGAAGAAATCACCCGAAAAGCTCTATATGGTTTGTTTGGCTTTCTATTTGTTGTAATGCTCTACCTTGCTATGGCCTTTGAATCTAAGATGGCAATCGCAGCCATCATTTCAGTGGTTCACGATGTATTTATTACAGTTGGAATTTACGCTTTGGTTGGATTTGAGGTAACCCCTGCTACGGTAATTGGATTCTTAACTATTTTAGGATATTCACTTTATGACACAGTTGTTGTGTTTGATAAGGTGCGGGAAAACACCAAGGGGATTGCTGCAAGTGGAAAGAGCACATACTCACAGGCTGCAAATCTTGCTGTAAATCAAACTTTAGTTAGATCCTTCAATACTTCTTTGATCGCACTTTTGCCAGTTGGTTCTATTCTATTTGTTGGAGCTGGACTACTAGGTGCAGGTACCTTAAAAGATCTTTCCTTGGCTTTGTTTATCGGTTTGGCTACTGGAACTTACTCATCAATCTTTATTGCTACACCAATACTTGCAGTTCTACGCGAGCGTGAACCAGCGATGCAAGCATTAGCAAAACGAGTAGGAAATCGTGGCGATAAAGTTTCAACACCAAGTTCGATTACACCTGAGGCAAATCGTGGGCCTCGTAATCAACCTAAGCGCGATCGCCGCCGTTAATCATTGATTTAAGTTAGACAGCCAAAGCGCTATGACAACTAAAGAATTGTTAAAGCCGCTGGTTGACGGGTTGACGCGATCTCATCCTGGTTTTTCAAACTCAGATTTAGAGCGAGCATTTATCGCCGCAGAGAAAGCGCACTCGGGTCAACTACGTAAATCTGGTGAGCCTTACATAACTCATCCGGTTGCAGTGGCGCAAATACTAATTGACCTTGGCATGGATCTTGCAACAATAATGGCGGCATTACTTCACGATACTGTTGAAGATACATCATATTCAATTGAACAAATCAAAGCGGAGTTTGGCGATGAAGTTACCTCATTAGTGGATGGTGTTACTAAGTTAGACAAGCTAACTTACGGACCAACTGCCGAGGCAGAAACTTTACGCAAAATGGTTGTTGCGATGTCTCGCGATATTCGAGTATTGGTAATCAAATTAGCTGATCGCCTGCACAATGCAAGAACTTGGGAATTTATCCCAAATGAAACTGCTTCTCGCAAGGCACGAGAAACTCTAGATATCTATGCACCTCTTGCGCATCGCTTGGGTATGAATGCGATTAAGTGGGAGCTTGAGGATCTTTCATTTCGTATTCTTGAACCTAAAAAGTATGAGGAGATTGAAAGACTGGTTGGAGAGCGATCACCAGCTCGAGAGTTGTTAACTTCCGAGGTTATTACAGCAATTGATACTGACTTGAATTCAGAAGAGATCAAGGCTCAGGTAACTGGCAGGCAAAAGCATTTTTATAGTGTTTATCAAAAAATGGTTGTTAGAGGGCGCGAATTTAATGACATCTACGACTTGGTTGGTATTCGTATTCTTGTTGATTCTGTTCGCGATTGCTATGGCGCGCTTGGTGCTATACACGCACGTTGGAGTCCAGTTCCTGGAAGATTTAAGGATTACATTGCAATGCCGAAATTCAATCTTTATCAATCTCTTCATACAACCGTAATTGGCCCTAATGGAAAAGCGGTTGAAATTCAGATTAGAACATTTGATATGCATGCCCGGGCTGAATTTGGAATTGCGGCACATTGGAAATACAAGGCAAAGGGTGCAGAGGTAGGTACCGGACCTGAAGTTATGTGGCTTAAGCAATTACATGAATGGCAACAGGAAAGTGAAGATGTTGGTGATTTTCTAGAAACATTGCGATATGACCTGCGCACTCCTGAGGTTTTTGTGTTTACACCTAAAGGCAGTGTCATTGCGCTTCCATCTGGATCTACACCAGTTGATTTTGCTTATGCTGTTCACACCGAGGTAGGAAACAAATGCGTTGGTGCTAAGGTCAATGGAAAACTTGTTCCCCTTGAGTCTCATCTTGTAAATGGCGATGTTGTTGATATCGTAATTAATAAAGGTCTTAATGCCGCCCCAAGCCATGATTGGTTGAATTTCGTTACATCCTCACGGGCGAGATCAAAAATCAAAGCTTGGTTTTCAAAAGAACGTAAAGAAGAAGCAATCGAAGCAGGGCAAGAATCAATTGCTCGCCAAATGCGTAAAGCAGGATTGCCTATTCAGAAAATTTTAGGGGGTCATGCATTACTTGAACTGGCTCATGATTTGCGATTTGAAGATATTGAATCTCTATATGAAGCAGTAGGCAACGGACATATTTCTGCACATTCAGTTATTGAAAAGCTGATGGTGCTACTTGGTACAGGGGAGAGTCATCCAGAAAATGACCTAACTTCGCTAATCGCACCTGTAAAGAGAAGTCGAAAGAGCGTTACTGGCATTGATGTTGAAGGCGCAGATGATGTTTTAGTTAAATTAGCCCGTTGTTGCGCTCCGGTTCCTGGAGATGAAATTACTGGATTTATAACTAGAGGAAGTGGAGTTTCCGTTCACCGAATGGACTGCATAAATATTCTTGATTTGAAGGCTCATCAAGGCGACAGAATGGTGGGAGTGAAATGGAATCTTTCTGCAAAGAGTACTTTCCTGGTTAATATCCAGGTTGAAGCACTAGATAGAGCAAGATTGTTATCTGATGTAACAAAAGCTTTGTCAGATCAACATGTGAATATTTTAAGTGCCTCGGTTGTGACCAATAAGGATCAAACAGCCATATCTAAATTCACTTTTGAAATGGCAGATGCTTCTCACTTAGATGCGGTACTGGCATCCGTACGTACAATCGAAGGTGTTTACGATGTTGATAGAGTATTCAACAATTAACTACTGAATTCGGTTAATCCTTTTTGAGCTTGCTCTAACCAAACCCTTCGAGCTGCAGCAGCTTCACGAGCCACCATTGCTTTAGCAGTTAGTCCTGCTGCTTCAGCTTTTGCAGCTTGTTTTTCATAATTTTCAATCGCTTCTGCTAATCCCTGAACAACCTTATTGGCTTGGGCGATTGCAGTTGGATCTGATTTTCTTTGGAAACTCTGCTCAAGTTCAATAATTTCATTTTCAATTTTCTCGATCTTTGCATCAAAGAATGATCGTTTCTTGCGGTCAGTCATACCGATCTTCTGCCACTTAAACATTAAATCATTGAAGCTCTTTCTGGCTGATTTAAAATCAGAAATTGGCAATAAGGATTCAAACTCACTTATCATCGCTTCGCGCTTAGCCAAGTTTTCAGCCATCGAACCTTTTCGCTTATCCATATCTGCATTCTTGGCTGCAAAAAAAGTGTCCTGTGCTGCTTTAAATCGGTTCCATAGAACTGTATCGGTAGATTTCTTACCTCGACCAGAAGCCTTCCATTGATCCATCAAAGATTTAAACAGCTTTGCGGTGTTTAGCCAATCTTTCGAATTAGCTAGTGATTCAGCTTGCTTTACAATAGTTTCTTTAGTTGAGGCTACTTTTTTCTGTTCGCTATCTAAATTAGCGAAATGGGTACGGCGCCGCTTATCAAATTTATTTCTAGAGGATGAAAATCTCTTCCATAAAGCTGCATCTACTTTTTTATCTAAACGAGGTGCTTTTTTCCATTCATCCAACAAAACCTTAAGCCTTGCGGTTGTGACCTTCCAAGCCACTGAATCAACCAAAGATTCGGCTTCGGCAACAATTTTCTCTTTAATTGCAGCAGCCTCAACTTTACGAGCCTCACGCTCTGCATTTTGAGCAGCTTTCTTTGCTTGATAAGCCCCCTCATGCTCAGTAATCAATGCAGGAATTTTTTCTAATGAAGCGGCAAGGTTTGCTAAGTCTCCAACACCATTAAGCCCTGAGATCTGAGTGCGTAATTTATTAACGGCTTCATGCGCATCACTTGGCACCATCGCCCCTGATCTAATTCGGGCTGCCAAAAGTGCAACTTCTGATGCTGCCATTTCAAATTTTTTAACAAAGTAAGCTAAAGCCTCTTCAGATGTTTTGCCTGGGTAAGAGCCAACTGCTCGATCACCTTCGGGGGTTATTACGTAAACTGTTCCATCTTCGCCAACTCGACCAAATTTAGCGGGATCTCCAATAAGTGCTGATGCTGCCCCAGTGTTCGAAAGGTTTGGTGTTGCTAAGTTATCCATCGTCGTTGACCTTTCGTTGCGCGATCTCTGCAATGCAGATCTCGGTATGTGGGGGCGTAGTAATCAGTTGGCTTTTTAAGCCTTTGATTACTGGGTTTGGAACTGGCTAAAAGATAGCCTAAGCACCATCTTTTAGGGAAATTTGAACGCAAAAAAATGTGGAGAGCGGGGTAGGCGATGCTGATCGACCAGGTAGTTGCCCCTTATTTTGAAACTAACTGCTGGATTCTTGCCGCAGGTGAATCCGAAGAATGCATAATTGTTGACCCGGGAATGGCCAAGCCAAACTTAGTTGATCAGATCGTTAGCAAAGTTAAAGAACATAATTTAAAGCCAGTGGCTGTACTAGTCACTCATGGACATTTAGATCATACTTTTTCAGTACTTCCACTTACTAAATCAATTCCGATGCGAACATTTATTAGCGGTAATGATCGTTTTTTGCTTTCTAACCCACTTGGCGCATTAGATTCCGGAGGGGTTAGCGAACAATTCTTAAATGCTTTTGGTAGTGAAAACTTTTATGAACCATCAGATGTGGTTGAGGTGGAGGATTTTTCGACATTTGAATTAGCCGGTTTAGAGCTGACCTCCATCTTTGCCCCAGGTCACACCAAGGGTTCTGTGATCTTTACAGTTGATGATCAGCATTTGATTTCGGGAGATGTTTTGTTCGCTGGCAGTATCGGCAGAACAGATCTGCCAACAGGATCGGCACTTGATATGCGAAAAACCTTGCGCGAACGAATATTAACCCTGCCAGATGGGCTAAATGTCCTGCCTGGGCATGGGGGGCAAACTACAATCGGCATAGAGCGTGTAAGAAATCCTTACTTGCAAAGTGATTTTTTGGACCAAGGCGGGCGGTGAAATTTTGAGTAAATTTCAAGCGCCTAAAGGAGTTAGCGAATACTTCCCGCCAAACTCAAACCAATTTGAGTATGTAAGAGATCAATTATTGAGAACAGCCCGTCTTGCAGGCTATAACCTAATTGAGTTACCAGTTTTTGAAGATACTGAAGTTTTTACCCGCGGAGTTGGTGAATCAACCGATGTAGTTAGTAAAGAGATGTATACCTTTGAAGACCGAGGTGGGCGTTCAATCACTCTAAGGCCAGAAGGAACAGCGGGCGTAATGCGTGCGGTAATAGAACATAACTTAGATAGAGGTCAATTACCGGTAAAACTTTTTTATACCGGTCCATTTTTTCGGGCCGAACGTCCGCAAGCTGGTAGATATCGACAGTTCTACCAAGTTGGAATTGAGGCAATCGGATATACCGATCCAGAAATTGATGTAGAGGTAATTGCCGTAGCAGATTCTGCGTTTAAAGCTTTGGGATTAACCAAATACAAATTGAACATAACCTCTTTAGGAGATACAGAAAGCAGACAAGCCCACCGCAAAGATCTAATGAAATATATCGCTGGATTAGATTTAGATGAGGCTACATCAGCCAGGGCTCAAATCAACCCTTTGAGATTATTTGACGACAAGCGCACAGAAATCAAAGATTTGATGGCGAAGGCTCCCTTGTTACTAAATTACTTAAATAAGGAAAGTGTTCAACATTTTGAGTCGGTTAAAAACATTTTAAATGATATTGGGATTAAGTACCAGATAAATCCTTATATGGTCCGAGGTTTGGATTATTACACCGGAACAACTTTCGAATTTGATCATGAGATGCTTGGAGCGCAATCTGGTATCGGTGGCGGAGGCCGCTATGACGGATTGATGAATTCACTAGGCGGTTCTGATGTGAGTGGAATTGGCTTTGGATTAGGTGTTGATCGAATATTGATGGCGTGCCAAGCTGAAGAATCATTACCTGATAACTTAAATCAAATTGAACTATTTATTGCACCGATATCTCATCCTGCTAAAGCTCTTGCTTTCAAATTACTAACCCAACTTCGGACAGCGGGAATTTCATGTGACATGGCATTTGGCGATAGAGCATTAAAAGGGGCCATGAAAGCAGCTGATAAAAGTGGTGCTAAATATGGACTTGTGATTGGTGATGATGAGATTAAATCCGGCATGGGACAGCTGAAATTGATGAGCAGCGGAGAAGTTATTTCTAGTAGCCTTACGCCCTCTGAATTAATCAAAAGACTTGGAAAGAATAATTAATGTTAAGAACTCATGACGCAGGAGCCTTGAACTCAACCGCAATTGGCAACAAAGTGGTTTTAGCAGGTTGGGTTGCGCGTCGCCGTGATCACGGTGGAGTTGCATTCATTGATTTAAGAGACTCAACCGGGGCGGTACAAGTTGTAATCAACGATGAAAAAATTGCTGGAGAGTTACGCGCAGAGTGGTGTGTTTTAATAAATGGAGAAGTTAAAGCAAGGCCTGCTGGAAATGAAAACAAAGAGATTCCAACTGGTGAAATCGAAGTGGTATGTACTTCTTTGGATGTTTTAAGTGAAGCTGCAGCACTACCATTTCCGGTAGATAGTGGAGACATTGGCAATATCTCTGAGGAAGTTAGACTTAAATATCGGTACCTTGATTTACGTCGAGAAGGTCCTGCTAAGAATTTAAGACTTAGATCCAAAGTTACTTCCGCAATCAGAGATGTTATGGATGCTGAAGATTTCCTAGAGATTGAAACGCCATATCTAACTCGTTCAACTCCGGAGGGAGCGCGAGATTTCCTTGTGCCAGTCAGATTGCAGCCAGGATCTTGGTATGCCCTTCCACAATCTCCACAATTATTTAAGCAGCTTCTAATGGTGGCTGGAATGGAACGTTATTATCAAATTGCCAGGTGTTTTCGAGATGAGGACTTTCGCGCCGATCGCCAACCTGAATTCACCCAGCTAGATATTGAGATTTCATTTGCAGATCAAGCAGATGTTTTGAAAGTGGCTGAAAAAGTTTTGACTCGGGTATTTGACAAAGTATTGAACTACAAAATTCCAACTCCAATTCCTCATATGACATATAAAGATGCAATGACTGACTATGGTTCTGATAAACCTGATTTAAGGTTTGAAAATAAAATTAAAGATGTAACTGAATTCTTCAAGGAGACAACCTTTAGAGTATTTCAAGCAGAATATGTCGGGGCAGTGGTTATGCCAGCAGGTGCTAGTTCACCTCGAAGAGAGCTAGATGCTTGGCAAGATTGGGCTAAAGCAAGAGGTGCTAAAGGCCTTGCCTATATTTTGGTAGGCGATGATGGAACATTGGGTGGCCCAGTTGCAAAAAATCTTTCAGAAAAGGAAAGCACTCAGATAGCATCATTTGTTGGGGCAAAAAATGGTGATGCGATATTTTTTGCAGCCGGTAATAGATCTTCTTCACAAAACTTACTGGGTGCTGTCAGGTTAGAAATTGGTAAACGTTGTAATTTAATTGATGATAAAGCTTGGAAGTTTGTGTGGATCGTGGATGCCCCAATGTTTGAGCCGGTAGATGCAGAGAATCCTGCTTCTGGTTGGACGGCAGTTCACCATCCATTTACGGGTCCCAAGCCGGAGTATGCAGATAATTTCGACACTAACCCAGCGGACGCATTGGCTTATGCCTATGACATAGTTTTAAATGGAAATGAAATTGGCGGAGGATCTATTCGTATTCATAAGCGGGAGATGCAGCAAAGAGTTTTCAAAACAATCGGACTATCTCAACAAGAGGCCGAAAGTAAGTTTGGATTCCTTCTAGAAGCATTTAATTATGGACCACCTCCTCATGGCGGAATCGCCTTAGGTTTGGATCGTTTATGTGCATTGCTTGCTGGTGCTGAATCGATTCGAGAAGTGATTGCATTTCCTAAAACTGCCAGCGGCGGAGATCCTTTGACTGGCGCACCAACTCCAATTACCCCTGCACAGCGGAAAGAGTCTGGGGTCGATACTCCAGCTCCTGCCAAGTAGTTACCTGCTTTTCAGGTATTCTTCCCAACATGGGCCCAGGTGGAATAGCAACAATAATTGCAGCATCATCGCTAGCGGTGATAGCGGTGGCTATCGCCTATACGGTCATCCGTGCATCTAGATTGATTGATGAGATCACCAAAACTATTGCGATGATTAATAGCCCGCTGAAAAGCTTAAGCAATGCTGGTAAATCTATTGAAAACCTTACTAAAAAAGTTTCTGGTGCAACTGAATCATTTCTAGATGAGAACCCAATGGCTATGAAGGCCGCCGCCGCAATATTTACTGCTGCAAAGCTTAAGAAAAAGGGTAAGAAAAAAAGTAAAGCGAAAGCATAGCCATGAATTCTGCCGATATACGTTCTCGATGGCTAAAGTATTTTGAATCAGAAAACTCTTTGGATTTACCACATACAGTTGTTCCATCAGCCTCACTGATTGCTGATGATCCAAATTTACTTCTTGTAAATGCAGGCATGGTTCCGTTCAAGCCATACTTTTTAGGTGAGGTTAAAGCACCATATAAGCGGGCGACTTCGGTTCAAAAATGCGTTAGAACTTTAGATATTGATGAGGTAGGTAAGACCACAAGACATGCTTCCTTTTTTCAAATGTGTGGAAATTTCTCTTTTGGTGACTACTTTAAAGAGGGAGCCATATCTTTAGCCTGGGAGCTACTTACGAAATCAACTTCTGATGGTGGATATGGATTTAGTGAAGACAAACTTTGGGTAACGGTTTATCAAGATGATGATGAAGCTGCTGATATATGGGAGAAGCAAGTAGGAATACCAAAGAATCGTATCCAGCGAAGAGGGATGGCAGATAATTTTTGGTCGATGGGTGTGCCAGGTCCATGCGGCCCTTGTTCTGAAATTTACTTTGATCGTGGAAGTGCATATGGCAAAGAGGGCGGACCTATCGCTGATGAGGATAGATATTTAGAAATCTGGAACTTGGTTTTCATGCAGAATATTAGAGGCGAAGGCGGAGATAAGAACGCCTTTCCAATCGTGGGTGAACTTCCAGCGAAAAATATCGATACCGGACTTGGATTGGAGCGAACCGCTGCATTGCTCCAAGGAGTTGAAAATATCTATGAGATTGATACAACTCGAATTATTCTTGATAAAGCCTCTGAACTAACTAAAGTTAAATACGGTAAAGATATCAAGAGTGATGTTTCCTTAAGGGTTGTTGCCGACCACGCACGAACTGCCATGATGTTAATTGGCGATGGCGTTACTCCCGGTAACGAGGGCCGAGGATACGTTCTAAGAAGAATGATGCGTCGAACCATAAGAAATATGCGATTACTTGGCTCACAAGATTTAATAATGTCAGAGTTGATTAAAAGTTCAATTCAAGCAATGGGGCCACAGTATCCAGAACTAGTTTCAGGTTCAGAACGAATTTTATCTATTGCCCATTCTGAAGAGGAAAGTTTTATCCAAACCCTGAAAAGTGGAACAAGTATTTTTGATAGCGCAGCTAGTGATCTGAAAAAAGCACGATCAACCTCGCTATCGGCTGACACAGTTTTCAAACTGCACGATACTTATGGATTTCCATTTGATTTAACTTTGGAAATGGCGAAAGAGCAAGGCCTTGGTGTTGACGAATCTGGCTTTAGAAAACTAATGAATGAGCAGCGGGATCGGGCAAAGGCTGATGCAAAAGCCAAGAAGAGTGGTCATACCGATTTAACTGAATATCGCAGCGTGATTGATAAGTTTGGCTCAAGCAAATTTGTGGGTTATAAGGAAACTTCCAGTGAAGGAAAAATCACGGCGTTGTTAATTCATGGCGCGCAAATTGGGGAAGCTAATGTTGGTACAGATGTAGAGATTTGTTTGAATCAGTCACCTTTTTATGCAGAAGGTGGAGGGCAATTAGCAGACAATGGAACGATTAAATTAGGAAATGGCGCACTTATAAAAGTAGATGATGTTCAGTCTCCTGTACCTGGCTTAATTGTTCATAGGGGAACAGTGATTAGCGGAACTGTAAAAATTGGTGAGCAAGTTCTTGCAGAAATTGATCTAGACAGACGCCTTGCAATATCTCGAGCCCATACTGCAACGCATATGGTTCATAAAGCATTCCGCGAAGCACTTGGAGAAACAGCCACTCAAGCTGGATCGGAAAATGCTCCAGGAAGGTTTAGATTTGATTTCCCATCCACATCAGCAGTTCCTGATTCGGTACTAAATGATGTTGAAAGCAGGGTCAACGAACTTCTGATTGCCGATTTACAAGTTCATTCCGAAGTTATGTCACAAGAGGCGGCAAAATCAATTGGTGCAATGGCTTTGTTTGGAGAGAAGTACGGAGACCAGGTAAGAGTTGTAAGTGTTGGTGATTGGGCGAAGGAATTATGCGGTGGCACGCATGTGGATCGATCTGGACAATTAGGTGTAGTAAAGCTTTTATCAGAATCATCAATTGGTGCCGGTGTTAGGCGCGTGGAGGCGCTTGTGGGTATTGATGCGTATCAGTATCTAGCACGTGAGCATTTATTACTGAACTCTTTAACGGAAATCATAAAGGGCACTAGGGCTGAAGAGTTACCTCAGAGAATTTCTGAATTAGTTGAAAAAATGAAGTTAATGGAAAAAGAGTTGTCGGTGGTTCGAACTGAAAAAGCGTTAGCCTCAGCTGCTGTTCTAACTAACAATGCAAAGAATCTGGGTCAGATTAATCTCATTATTGAGCAATTGGCTGCTGAAATTTCAATGGAAGATATGCGAACCATTGCGTTAGATCTTAAGAATCGAACTAAAAATTCAGTAGTGGTTCTATCAACCGTATCGGCAAACAAGCCAGTAATCGTTTGTGCGGCATCCAAAGAAGCAAACCAGTTGGGAATTAAGGCAGGCGAATTAATTAAAATTGGTTCTAATATTCTTGGCGGCGGTGGCGGTGGGAAAGATGATTTTGCTCAAGGTGGTGGTACTGAAGCAAAATTGATTTCAGAGGCATTTAAAGAAATCCACAAATTAGTTTCTGCAAAAGCGAGTAAATAACCTGGTGGGTAATGATTAATTCCCTAAAGGTTGGCCGCAGAATCGCCTTTGATTATGGTGAAAAGCGAATAGGTGTTGCAACATCAGATGAACAAACTATTTTGGTTTCACCTCATGCAACCATTGTCAATGATGAGCAGATCCTAGCCAAGCTAACAGATATTTTTAGTGATGTAAATCCGATTTATGTAGTTGTTGGAGATCCAAAGCATCTATCTGGAGAAGTTAGTCAGAAATCTATTCAAGCTTTGGCTTTTGCAGATTTGATTAAAAAAATCTTTCAGGGACCAATTTACTTAGTAGATGAAAGATTAAGTACTTCTTCGGCTTTATCTCAAATGCGCTCTATCGGGCGGAAAGACAAAGATAGCAAAGCAATAATTGATCAAATCGCAGCTGTTAATATCCTCGAATCTGCAATCAATAACGAGAGATCTGGGAACAAAATAGGGGCGCAAATTTGAAGCGATTACTGCTCGGGTTAACAACTTTGGTTCTTGCAACATCCGGCTTGATTTTGGTCCACAACACTTTTTTGCTAAATGATTTTCAAGCCACGACTTCAAATATCAAAGTTGATGTTCTAGTAGAGCCTGGTGATACGGGTTTTGAAATAGCACGTAAGTTGAAGGATTTAGGCGTTATAAAAACAGAAAAAGTGTTTAACAAAATAGCCATTAATAATAAGCAATCGATGTCGATCTCTCCAGGTTTGCATAAGTTAGACCAGGCAATTTCGGCTCAATCAGCATTTGAGCAGTTACTTGATTCAAAGCGAAATCAGGGATTGTTCGGCTTTGCTGAAGGCTTGCGTAAAACAGAGATCTTCGACTTACTTAAAAAATCGAAATTAGTTACCGGTTCATATTCAGGCAAGACTGTAATTGAACCTATTTATGGAACTTCAAACATTGAAGGTTTCCTTTTCCCAGCGCAGTACCCTTTGTTTCCAGGAACAACCTTTGATGAAGCTATTACTCAAATGGTAAATAGGTTTTATCTGGCGGCTACTGAAAGTGGCATAACAAAGGGGTACAAGACATACTCACCATATGATTTGTTAATAATGGCTTCCATGATTCAGTCTGAGGGGGATGCTGTTGATTTTCCAAAGATTTCGAGGGTAATTCAAAATCGCTTAGAAATTGGTATGCCCCTTCAAATAAACGCCACAATTGATTACGCAACAAATACGAGAGGCAAAATTAGATTGCCCTATAAGAAATTGGACATCAATTCAAAGTACAACACTTATAAGTATCGTGGCTTACCTCCCGGACCTATTAGTAACCCGGGATTTGATGCCATGAAAGCAACAGTTTCCCCAGCCGCCGGCGACTGGCTCTATTACGTTACAGTAAAACCGAATGACACTAGATTTACTCGATCTTTTGAACAATTCAATGTTTGGGCTAACGAATTTAGAAAAAATGAGGATGCGGGGTTGTTTAAATGATTAAATTAGGAGTTGCGGGTAGTCCAATTAATCACTCTTTGTCTCCGGTAATTCATTTAGCAGCATATAAGGAATTGAAAATAGATGCAGAATTTGATGCCTTTGAGGTAAATGAAAATACATTTAGGGATTTTTACCAAGACGCTAAAAAGAAGAATTTTCGAGGCTTAGCATTGACTATGCCTTTGAAGGAAGTATGTATCGATTATTTGGATTTGGTAGAACCAGTGGTTAGGCAAATAACTAGTGTAAATACGATTGTTTTCAAATCGAGCAACGGTAATGGTTTTTCTACTGACTTACTGGCATTCAAAAATTTATTGTCTCCATATTTTGGGAAGGAGATTGCCATTTTGGGGGCTGGCGGAACCGCACGTGCAGCGTTGGGTGCGTTAAAAGGAACAAATACCAAGGTCAAGATTCTAACTAGATCTAGTTCTCGCCATTCCAAGATGATTGAAGCTGCATCAGATACTGATATCGCATTTGCTGATTGGAATGATTTTTCATCTATTCAAAACAGCAACTTAATTATTTCCACTACTCCTAAAGGATCTACGGATGGCTTTGTAGTAAATGAATCCAACGCGGATCTATTTGAGGTGCTCTACCATCCATGGCCAACAAAGCTTGTAGAAAACTATCAAAGATTAGGTAAGCAGGTAATTGGTGGACTATCACTTTTAGTGGAGCAAGCTTTGTTTCAAATTCAGAAATTTTCTGAACAAGATTTTGATTTTGATGTTATGCGTACAAAATTACTTAAGGTAGCCGAACAAGCCGCTAACAAGTAATCCACACCCTGGATTTAGCTATGGGAGTTTTTCAATAAACTCTAGCGTGGTCGCGGAATTAGTGGTCTTTCTTTGTTTTCTCTGGATAGCTATATACGATTTAAAGAAACATTTAATAAGAAATATTGATCTTCTGATTCTTGCCATTTTTGCATGTCCTTTGTATTGGCGAAACTGGTGGATAGCCTTGGCGAACTTAAGCATCTATTCATTTATTTGGTTAATTAATAAAGGAAAACTTGGGGTAGGAGATGTGTATCTCTCATTTTTTTGCGCACTTTTATGTCCTAGCTTTCAAGTTTTGTTTTACTCCACTGGTATTGCCTGGATTCTCGGCGGCATCAGTTCATTGAGAGATCCTAAGAAGTCGATTCCGTTCGCCCCATTCATGATTGGCGGAAGTTATTTAGCTATTTTTTTGGTACCAACAGGGTAAATGGCAACGAGATCAGCCTGTTATCTGAGAGAATAGGACATCAATTCCTGAGCGGAGAAAAAATTGTTACGTTGGTTAACTGCTGGTGAGTCACATGGCCCAGCTCTGTCTGCAATCATTGAAGGAATTCCGGCTCAAGTGAATGTATCAAGTGCTGAAATAGATTTAGATTTATCTCGACGCCGATTGGGTTTTGGTCGCGGTGCTCGTCAAAATTTTGAAGCTGACAAAATAACTATTACGGGTGGAATTAGGCATGGCGTAACCCAAGGAGGGCCAATTGCAATTCAAATTGCGAATTCAGAATGGCCTAAGTGGGAAAAAATAATGAGTGCAGATCCTGTTCCAGAAGATGAGATAAAGGATCTGGCCAGAAATGCGCCACTTACTAGGCCAAGACCTGGTCATGCTGATTTAGTAGGAATGCAAAAATTTGGATTTTCAGATGCAAGACCAATTTTGGAGCGAGCAAGTGCTAGAGAGACTGCAGCCCGAGTAGCACTTGGTGCAGTTGCCCGTGCTTTTTTAAAACAGAGTGTTGGAATAGAAATATTAAGTCATGTTGTTTCAATTGGTAAAGTTTCAATACCTGAGAATTATGAATTACCGCAAATTGTAGATCGAGCACGAATTGATGAAGATCCAGTTAGATGTGCTGATAAAAAAACCAGTGATGCAATTGTGAAAGAGATTGAGGCAGCTCATCGAGACGGAGATACCCTTGGTGGAGTAGTTGAAGTTCTAGCTTATAACTTACCTCCTGGGTTGGGATCTCATACTCATTGGGATAAAAGATTAGATGCAAAATTGGCTGGCGCAATGATGGGTATCCAGGCTATTAAAGGTGTCGAGCTTGGTGATGGATTTGCCACTGCAACTCGGCGCGGATCAGTTGCTCATGATGAAATTGAAAAGAATTCAAAGGGTGCAATTGCACGTCGCACTGATCGCGCTGGAGGAACAGAGGGCGGTATGAGCAATGGAGAAATTTTGAGAGTTAAGGTTGCAATGAAACCAATCTCAACCGTTCCCAAAGCACTAGACACGATCGATGTGAAAACCGGAGAACCTGCAAAGGCAATCAACCAGAGATCGGATGTTTGTGCAGTACCAGCTTCTGGAATAGTTGCTGAAGCGATGGCCGCCTTGGTTTTGGCTGATGCAGTACTTGAAAAATTCGGTGGCGATAGCGTGCCTGAAACTAAGCGTAATTATGAAAACTACATGAAAAACCTTCTGATTAAGTAATGTTAAAAAAAATCGTTCTTATCGGTCCTCCTGGTGCTGGTAAATCAAGTATTGGCAAAGCATTGGCTAAGGAGCTAAACCTAAATTTCATAGATAGTGATTCTGAGATTGAGAAGCTATCTCATAAGAAGATCTCTGAAATATTCATTGAAGATGGCGAACCTGCTTTCCGCTTGCTAGAGGTTGATGTAGTTAGAAAAGTTCTCTCAGATTTTGAAGGAGTTATCTCACTAGGTGGGGGAGCGCCGATTAACGCAGAAATTCAAGAAGTTCTTGAGGATGCAGATTACCCAGTTGTATTCATCGATGTTTCTATTGCTCAAGCAGCGACAAGAATTGGATTTAATAAAGATCGGCCATTATTGCTTGTGAATCCACGTCAGCAATGGATCAGTTTGATGAATGATAGGCGCCCTATTTATGAAAAATTAGCCTCACAAACTATTTCTTCAGATAATCAAAAACCTCATGAAGTAGCTAAGCAGATCAGTGATAAATTGAAAGCTATCTTATGAAAACAATCACTGTTAAAGCAGAACATAACTACCCAGTGCAGGTTGGAGTTAATTCACTGCATGAGTTAGATCGAATTGCCAAGTTGCATAACAAGATCTTAGTTGTTGTTCCCAAATCATTATTGTTGAAATTTAAAATTAATCTCAAGAAATATGATGTATTTGTGACACCTGATGGTGAGGCACAGAAAAATACTCAGGTTTTGCAACGTCTCTGGGACAAATGCGCAGCGTTAGGAATTCAACGTGGTGATGCTTTAATTTCAATCGGAGGTGGCGCAACTTCAGATTTAGTCGGTTTTGCAGCAGCAACCTGGCTCAGAGGCGTTAATTGGTATGCCTTTCCAACTTCACTAGCCGCGATGGTTGATGCATCTGTTGGGGGAAAAACTGGAATTAACGCTAAATCTGGAAAGAACCTTATTGGATCTTTCTACTCTCCAAAGGAAGTTTTGATAGATTTAAAATTTGTTGATTCTTTGTCACGCCGTGATTTTTCAGCCGGCATGGCAGAGGTAATCAAATGTGGATTTATAGCTGATTACAAGATTCTCAATCTGGTTCAGGACGAACATCTAGATATTGAACAAATTGTTTATAGAGCGGTGAAAGTAAAATCAAATGTTGTCTCAAAGGATTTCAAGGAAAGCAAGCTAAGGGAGATCCTCAATTACGGACACACATTAGGACATGCCATAGAAAAAGATAGCAATTATAAAATGCGACATGGCGAAGCGGTGAGTGTAGGGATGGTTTTCTCGGCTGAGCTAAGTTCTGAATTGGCTGGATTATCCTCCGATGCAGTGCTTTTGCATCGTGAATTATCCAAGTTATATGACCTTCCTATTTCCTATCCAAGTAGACGTTGGCCATACCTACTTAAATTAATTGGAAAAGATAAGAAAACCAAAGGATCCAGTCTTCGATTTATTGGAATAAGCAAAATTGGTAAACCTGTCTGGTTTGAGAATGTTTCACCAAGCCTGTTAGCCAAGGTTTATGAGAGAATATCCAAGTGAAGATACTCATATTAAATGGTCCGAATCTGTCTCGGCTAGATCTTAGAGAGCAAAGCTATTACGGAGATTTAGATTATGCCCAGTTAAAGAGTGCGATTGAGAAGCGAGCTGCTGAGTTAAAAATTGAGGTTGAAATAAAGCAAAGTGATAGTGAAAGTGAGTTGATTTCTTGGCTGCATGAAGCCGCTGATAACAAACAACCGGTAATCATCAATCCAGCTGCATTTACACATTATTCCTATGCAATACGAGATGCCGTTGCCATGCTTACTGCGCCAGTTATTGAGGTTCACTTATCGAATCCTTTATCACGCGAGGAATTTCGCCACACCTCAGTTGTGAGCGGGGTAGTAAATGGAACCATCGCTGGTTTTGGTGCAGAAAGTTATCTGCTGGCCATACTTGCCATGCAAAAATTGGTTGGTTAACAAGGTAGGCTTGCCTAATAAGTTTTAGACTCCAATAAGATATCAAACGATAAGACAGGGTAAACATGGCAACGACCAATGATTTAAAAAATGGTATGACATTGAACTTGGATGGGCAACTTTGGAATGTAATTGAGTTTCAACATGTGAAGCCTGGAAAAGGTGGAGCTTTTGTTCGCACCAAGATGCGCTCAGTTTTGTCAGGAAAAGTAGTTGAAAAAACTTTTAATGCTGGAGTTAAGGTTGAAGTTGCTTCGGTTGAAAAAAGAAATATGCAGTATTTGTACCGTGACGGCGAAGATTTCATGTTCATGGATTCCACAAATTACGATCAGATTTCAATTAGCAAGCAAACTGTTGGCGATGCCGTTGACTACCTTCTCGAGAATGCAGATGCAGTAGTAGCCATGCATGAAGGAAATCCATTATTTATCGAATTACCTGCTTCCGTTGAATTAAAGATTACATACACCGAACCTGGTTTGCAGGGAGATAGATCTTCCGGTGGCACCAAGCCTGCCACTGTAGAAACTGGGATTACTGTTCAGGTTCCGTTGTTTATTAAACAAGATGAAGTTGTATTGGTAGATACACGAACTGGTGCTTATCTAGGTCGCGCAAACTAATATGTCCGCCCGTAGTAAAGCTCGAAAGCGGGCATTAGATTTCCTTTATGAGGCTGACATTAAAAAAGTATCAGCCTCTGAATTGTTCGCAGCCCGCGGAGCAACAGAGTTGTCTCAAGAACCTTATGTGGCTGTACTGCTTCAAGGTGTTTCTGATCATTTAGTTAAAATTGATGAATTGATTGTCACATATGCCCAAGGTTGGGATATGGATCGAATGCCACCCATTGATAGAAATATTCTACGAATCGCGATCTTTGAAATTTTATGGGCCGCAGATATTGATTTGCAGGTTGCATGTGACCAAGCGGTTGAGCTTGCCAAAAGCATCTCTACCGATGAATCCTCGAGCTATATAAACGGGGTTCTAGGAAGAATTATCAAACTCAAGGATTCAATTGCTATCTAACTGATTACTAATTGATTAGTTTTCAGATATTCAATTGTTTCAGGTTGAGAAAGGCAAAGTAGCAAAGATAGAAACTGTAAATCATTGCTCCTAAGGCTTAAGAATTGACCATTCCAATCTTTCCTTCGGTTAGCAATCATTTTTGCGAATTTTTGTAAAACTTCCCCCGATTGGTTCTGTTCTAAATTCACTTTTCCAAGATCCAGTGTGAAATTAGAGGCGCTAACCGCCTCGGCACTTTGGGGGAATAGCTCAGTGATCGGAACCTGGTAGAACTCAAGTAGTGAGATTGCCTTTTTTAGCGAGATTGCCCGATCGCTTCTTTCGTAGGAGCCAATAACGACGGCTTTCCACTTTCCATTTGAGTAGCGCTCAACATCTTGCAAGCTCCACCCTTTTGATTTTCTTATTTGCCTTAATTGCTCTGCCGGATTGTGTGTCTTCATAGCGGCAGGTTAGCCACACCGTTGAATTGATGATTTTATTTATCCACACCCCTCTGATAACATTCCACCGTTCCTTTAACGATCCGTCCAGAGAGGCGGCGAAGGAGAAAAAATGGCTATTTTGCTGTCTGGCACCGAGATCGATCGGGCTATCAAACGCATCTCTCATGAAATCATTGAACATAATCAGGGTGTTAACAATTTAGTTCTAATGGGAATCCCAACTCGTGGTGCTTTTCTTGCCGAGCGTATCTGTACTTTTATTAATGAAATTGAAGCACCAGTTGCTAAAGGTGTGCTCGATATAACTCTGCATCGAGATGATCTAAGACTTAGGCCGCCAAAACCCATCCTGCCAACCACATTGCCAGCCGGTGGTATTGAGGGCAAAGATGTTGTTTTAGTTGATGATGTGCTCTTTTCAGGCCGCACAATCCGGGCTGCCCTTGATGCAATTGGAGAATTGGGAAGACCAAGAACTGTTCAACTTGCTGTATTGATAGATAGGGGACATCGCCAACTGCCGATTCGCGCAGATTATGTTGGGAAGAATGTTCCAACATCGATTTCAGAGAGCGTGAAAGTGCATTTAGCGGAATTGGATGAAGAAGATCTAGTGGAGCTACTCAAATGATTACTGGCCATCTTCTATCGATAGATGATTTAACTAAAGAAAGCGCGATGGGAATTTTATCCACAGCAAAAGAGCTCGCAATCATTACAGAGGGGCCAAATAAAAAACTTCCAACATTACGAGGAAAAACTGTAGTTAATCTCTTTTTTGAAGACTCTACAAGAACCAGAATTAGTTTTGAGACCGCCGCTAAACGCTTATCCGCGGATGTTATTAATTTCTCGGCCAAGGGTTCATCTGTTAGTAAAGGTGAAAGTCTTAAAGACACTGCTCAAACCTTGCAAGCAATGGGTGCAGATGCCGTGGTGATCAGGCATTCAAGCTCTGGAGCTGCAAAGCGATTGGCAGATACTCAATGGATCCAAGCCGCAGTTATTAACGCTGGGGATGGAACACATGAGCATCCAACACAAGCACTTCTTGATGCATACACGATCAAGCAACACCTAAAACAAGATTCAGCCGATTTAAATGGTGTTAAGGTTTTAATAGTTGGCGATATTTTGCACTCTCGAGTGGCTCGTAGCAATGTTTTACTACTAACAAAATTAGGAGCCACTGTTACCTTGGTTGCTCCACCTACTTTATTTCCAGTTGGTGTTGAAAATTGGCCAGTAAAGATTTCTTATAATCTCGATGAAGAAATTAGTAAATGTGATGTAGTAATGATGTTGAGAATTCAATTAGAACGGATGAGTGATTCCTTCTTCCCAACTGCGCAAGAGTATTCAAAACGTTATGGTTTGAACTCATCCAGATTGGCTAAATTATCTAAGGATGCAATTGTGATGCACCCAGGACCGATGAACCGTGGATTGGAGATTTCGGCAGAAAGTGCCGATGATCTTAAATCAGTGATTATTGATCAGGTGAAAAATGGAGTTGCAGTGAGAATGGCAGTTTTATATGAACTACTTGGTGGGGCAGCATTTGGAGAGGCCAAATCATGATAATTTCCAACGCTAAATTAATTGATGGCAGATTAGTTAATATTGAAATTCAATCTGGTGTAATTCACAAAATTGAAGAGGCTCAGAAGTCTCAGAAAAATTCAGATTATGACGCAAAAGGTAAACTTGTAATTCCTGGTCTGGTTGATCTTCATACACATCTACGAGAGCCAGGGCGCGAGGATTCCGAAACTGTTTTAACAGGTTCAATGGCAGCAGTTGCCGGTGGTTTTACAGCCATATCTGCAATGGCCAATACCAATCCAGTTGCTGATACAGCTGGTGTTGTTGAGCAGGTATTTAGGCTGGGCAAGGCTGCCGGATTAGTTGATGTAAATCCGATTGGCGCGGTAACAAAAGGTTTGCATGGAGAACAACTTGCTGAATTAGGGGCAATGGCAGATTCAATTGCAAGGGTTCGAATTTTTAGTGATGATGGTAAATGTGTTTCTGATCCATTAATTATGCGAAGAGCACTTGAGTATGTAAAAACATTTAATGGAATTATCGCCCAGCATGCACAAGAGCCTAGATTGACAGTTAATGCGCAAATGAACGAAGGTAGTGTTTCAGCACGTATTGGTTTACCTGGTTGGCCTGCGATTGCAGAAGAGGCGATTATTGCCAGAGACATTCTCTTGGCTGAGCATGTTCAATCTCGATTGCATATATGCCACCTGACAACAGCTGGTGGGGTGGAGTTAGTTAGGTGGGCAAAAAAGCGTGGGATTCAAATCACAGCTGAGGTAACGCCACACCATCTTCTACTTACAGATGATTTGGTAGAGAACTATGATCCGATCTACAAGGTAAACCCTCCACTGCGCACCGAGAAAGATGTTATGGCGCTCAGAGAGGGCTTGGCAGAGGGTGTTATTGATATTGTGGCTACAGATCATGCACCTCATCCTGCAGAAGATAAGGATTGTGAATGGCAAGCAGCCGCATTTGGAATGGTTGGATTAGAGACGGCCTTGTCTGTTCTGGTAAAAACTATGATTGAAACAAAAATGATGAGCTGGAACGATCTGGTTGATCGTATGTCTATAGCACCCGCCAGAATCGCAGGCTACTCAACACAGGGTCAGCTAATTGCGGAGAAAAATTACGCAAATTTCACAATAATTGATACAGATAAATCTTGGATAGTAAATCGTGACAAGTTGCAGTCGCAGAGCAAAAATACTCCATTCAATGGGTATGAACTACCTGCAGTTGTAACGGATGTATTTCACAATGGAGTTCAGGTTTTAAAAGATGGAACAGTAATTAGTAGTGGGAATCTCACAAATGATTAAGAGAACTCCAGCCTACTTAGTTCTTGATGATGGCCGTATTTTTGAGGGATTGTCTTGGGCTAAAACAGGGGAAACTTTTGGTGAAGCTGTGTTCTCAACCGGCATGACTGGATACCAAGAAACTTTGACTGATCCTTCCTACCATCAGCAAGTAGTCATAATGACAGCCCCTCATATTGGTAATACAGGGATGAATAAAACCGATGAGGAATCTTCCAAGATATGGGTATCAGGATTTGTTGTTCGAAATCCTTCACCGATTACCAGTAACTGGCGAAGTGAAAAAAGTTTGGAAGAGGAATTGCTTGATGCCCAAGTTGTTGGTATTCAAGGTGTTGATACCAGGGCGATAACAAGACATCTTCGAGATCGTGGCGCAATGCGGGTTGGAATCTTTAGTGACACTACATTAACTCGAGAAGAGATGGTTGTTAAGGTTCGGAAAACTAAGCCGATGAGTGGAGCATTTCTAGCTTCAGATGTAACAACTAAAAAACCTTATGTGGTAAATCCACCAACTGGTGTTGCTACTCGTTTGAAAGTTGCCGCTATTGACTTAGGAATAAAGGGTGCAACTCCAAAAGCTATGGCAGCCCTTGGAATTTCAGTTCATGTATTACCACTCGAAACAACCTTTGAAGAAATTAAAGCATTATCTCCTGATGGGGTGTTTCTCTCTAATGGACCTGGTGATCCAGCAGCAATGACTGATGTGGTCGAATTGGTTCGTAAAGTTCTTGAAGCTGAGATTCCATTCTTTGGAATATGTTTTGGACATCAAATACTTGGTCGGGCATTGGGATTTGAAACCTATAAATTGCCATTTGGTCATAGAGGAATTAATCAACCGGTAATTGATCTAACAACAGGAAAAGTTGAGATCACAGCTCACAATCATGGCTTTGCTGTTGCCGCACCTAAAGATCATGAGTTTAAAACAGTTTATGGGGATGGAAGAGTCACTCATTTATCTTTAAATGACAATGTTGTGGAGGGGTTAGAACTTATCTCTTCACCTGCTTTCTCCGTTCAATATCATCCAGAATCGGCTGCTGGCCCACATGATGCTGCATATTTGTTCAAGAGGTTTGTAGATTTGATGGAAAAATCTCAGTTTTTAAGTGTTGGCTCAAATGCCTAAAGATCAATCGATAAAGAGCGTATTAGTTATCGGAAGTGGGCCGATAGTTATTGGTCAAGCATGCGAGTTTGATTATTCCGGAACTCAAGCTTGTCGAGTACTGCGTGCAGAGGGTATTCGCGTGATCTTGATAAATTCAAACCCAGCAACAATCATGACCGATCCAGAGTTTGCAGATGCAACCTATATTGAACCAATTACACCAGAGGTCATTGAGAAGATTCTTGCGAAAGAAAAACCAGATGCTGTTTTGGCAACTCTTGGCGGTCAAACTGCTTTAAATGCTGCCATGGCTTTGCATGAGCGAGGATCTTTTGAAAAATTTGGGACAAAACTTATTGGAGCTGATGTTGGCGCAATTAAGCGTGGTGAGGATAGAGAAGTATTCAAGAAGATTGTAGAAAAAATTGGTGGTCAATCGGCAAAATCAAGAATCTGTCATTCGATGCAAGATTGTTTGAATGCAGTCATTGAATTGAAGTATCCAGTAGTTGTAAGACCCTCTTTCACAATGGGCGGGCTTGGATCTGGTATTGCATACAACGAGACAGATCTTCAACTAATTGCTGGCGCAGGACTTAGACATAGTCCCACCACTGAAGTTTTGCTAGAAGAGTCAATTATTGGTTGGAAAGAGTATGAACTTGAGGTAATGCGAGATAACAAAGACAATGTTGTGATTGTTTGCAGTATCGAAAATGTTGATCCAATGGGAGTTCACACTGGTGATTCAATAACTGTTGCACCATCTATGACCCTGACAGATGTTGAATACCAAAAGCTTCGAGATCTCTCGATCGACATAATAAGAGAGGTTGGAGTCGCTACCGGCGGTTGCAATATTCAATTTGCCGTTAATCCTATTGATGGTCGAATCATTGTGATTGAGATGAACCCTAGAGTTTCCAGGTCTTCAGCGCTTGCTTCCAAAGCAACGGGTTTTCCTATTGCCAAGATAGCTACAAAACTTGCAATTGGTTACACATTGGATGAGATTGAAAATGATATTACAAAATCTACGCCAGCCTCCTTCGAGCCTTCCTTAGATTATGTTGTTGTTAAGGTTCCAAGATTTGCTTTTGAAAAATTTCCTGAAGCTGATATTCGCTTAACTACCACTATGAAAAGTGTTGGCGAATCAATGGCGATTGGTAGGAGTTTTCCTGAAGCATTGCAAAAAGCACTTCGTTCACTTGAAAAGAATGGTTCAAATTTCTCTTGGCACCAAGCAGATCTTCAAACCTTGATGGCTCAAATTGGCACTCCAACAGAGTTTCGACTTCAACAGGTTCAGTCGGCAATGCACAATGGAGCGTCAGTTGAAGATGTTTATCAGATAACAAAAATAGATCGTTGGTTTTTAGAGCAGATTCATCGAATAAATGATCAAGCGATGGTTATTAAAAACTCAGGTGAGCTCACTAAGGATTTAATCAAAACCAGTAAAATGATGGGTTTTTCTGATCATCAAATAGCTCAATTAAGGGCCAGTAACGAATTAGACATTCGAAATTTAAGGCATAGTTTGAATCTTCATCCTGTGTATAAAACGGTTGATACTTGTGCCGGGGAATTCGCAGCTCTAACTCCTTATTATTACTCAGCTTATGATGATGAAACGGAAGTTTTGGCTCGATCAAAACCTGCCGTGATTATTTTAGGAAGTGGTCCCAACCGTATTGGTCAAGGTATTGAGTTTGATTATTCATGCGTGCATGCATCATTTGCTTTGAAGGAAGCCGGTTTTGAAACAATTATGATTAATTGTAATCCTGAAACAGTTTCTACAGATTACGACACCTCCGATCGTTTGTATTTTGAACCATTAACACTTGAGGATGTGTTGGAAGTTATTCGCGCTGAAACTGCAGCAGGCCCGGTAGTAGGAGTAATTGCCCAACTTGGTGGTCAAACCCCACTGGGTTTAGCCCGTGGATTAATGGAAGCCGGAGTAAAAATTCTTGGTACCTCTCCAGATGCAATTGATTTGGCTGAAGAACGTGGAGCATTTGGTGAAATTCTGAAAAACAACAACCTAGCAGCTCCAAATTTCGGAATGGCAAACTCATATGAAGAATCCTGTGAAATTGCTAATCGAATTGGTTACCCAGTTTTAGTTCGCCCATCCTATGTTTTAGGTGGCAGAGGAATGGAAATTGTTTACGATGAAGAGTCCTTGAGAGGATTCATTGAGAAAGCAACGGCAATCACGCCAAATCACCCTGTTTTGATTGATAAATTCTTAGATGATGCTATCGAGGTTGATGTAGATGCCCTCTATGACGGAGAACAACTTTATTTGGCGGGTGTCATGGAGCATATTGAAGAGGCTGGTGTTCATTCAGGAGACTCTGCATGTGTACTTCCGAGTACCTCATTGTCTACCCAGATGCTTTCAGAGATAAGAAGTGCTACTGAGAAAATAGCTAAAGATGTGGGTGTAAAAGGTTTAATAAATATTCAATTTGCTGTTAGTGGTCAACCAAGCAAACTTTATGTTTTAGAGGCTAACCCAAGAGCGTCAAGAACCGTTCCATTTGTAGCTAAAGCTACGGGAATTGCTTTGGCCAAGAATGCAGCATTAATTGCAACGGGCTCTAAAATTGAACAATTACGCAAGGATGGAATGCTTCCAGGATCAGGTGATGGAAAACCAAATGGTGTATCAGTTAAGGAAGCAGTATTGCCATTTAATAGATTTAGAAGAATTGATGGAACTGGGGTTGATTCGGTGCTGGGGCCTGAAATGAAATCAACTGGTGAAGTTATGGGAATTGCTGATAATTTTGGATTGGCATTTGCAAAGAGTCAAACTGCTGCCTTTGGGCCGTTGCCCAAATCTGGCTCTGTATTCATTTCATTATCCAATCGAGATAAAGAAGTGGGATGGCAATCTGCTCGAGGTTTACATCAAATGGGATTCAAGATTTACAGCACCGCCGGAACACATAATTTCTTAAGCGAAAAAGGGGTGCCCTCGGAATTAGTAAGAAAGAACTCCGATCCTGATACCGGCCAATTATCTGCTAGTGATGTAATTACCAAAGGGTTAGTTCAATTGGTGATCAATACACCTTTAGGCAGAGGATCCCGTCAAGATGGATTCATGATTCGAACAGCTGCAGTTTCACGATCAGTTTCATGTATCACAACAATTCCTGGGTTTAAGGCAGCTGTAGCTGGTATCTCAGCTTTGCAGAATAGCGATTTTGAGATTAAATCATTACAGGAGTGGATGAAGTGATAACTCCGCAGAAAATTAATAAAAATGCAGCTCAGATTAAATCAGAGGTTTTGAGCAATAAAAAGGTTGGCCCTTATCATCATATGGTCTTTGCAGTGGGCGAGATGGCAGCGCATAGTAAACCTGGCAACTTTGTGGCAATTTCAGTAGGTGGAGAACAATCCGCGCTAATTTTAAGAAGAGCTTTTGCTGTGTACCGTGCAATTGATAAGGGCCCAATGGGTGGGACGATTGAATTAGTAGTTGCCCCGCATGGTCAGGGAAGTAAATGGTTGTGTGCACAAAATGTTGGTGAGTATGTGGATTTGATTGGCCCATTAGGAACTTCTTTCGGAATTCCAACAACCAATGCAAACACAATGTTGATTGGCGGAGGATATGGATCCGCTCCACTATTTGCTTTAGCCGAAGTTCTTAAGAATCGTGGTTGTAGGGTAGATATGGTTTTAGGAGCAAGTACAGCAAATAAAATTTATGCACCACTTGAAGGCAAAAGAAGTGTTTCCTCTCTTACTCTGACAACCGATGATGGCACTGCTGGTATTCACGGGCAAATAAGTGAGGCAATACCAAGGTTGATTCGGGAATTAGGTACAGAGGTTATTTATTCCTGTGGACCAATGGGAATGCTTTCGGCCATTGCCAAGATTGCTGAAGAGTTTGATATAGCTCATCAATGCGCAGTTGAAGAGGCGATGGCATGTGGAATTGGTGTTTGCATGACATGTGTTGTGCCGGTCAAATTCAACGATGGTATAAAAATGGTGAGAACTTGTATTGATGGCCCAGTAATGGATGGATCTGAAATTATTTGGGATCGAAAAACAGTTTTGGACAAGTTATAAATGAGCGCTCTAGATTTTTCCACCAAAATCGGTAGCAAACGCTTTTCCAATCCTATTTTTACAGCAAGTGGATGCGCTAGTTCAGGCCAAGAGTTGTCACAGTTTTTTCCATTAACTGAGCTTGGTGCAGTAGTAACAAAATCAATTATGACAAAAGCTAGAACTGGTAGAGCCACTCCCAGGATGGCAGAGACGCCAAGTGGAATGTTGAATTCCATCGGGTTGCAAGGTCCAGGTATTGATACCTTCTTAGAGAACGACATACCTTGGCTGATAGAAAATAATGCAAAGATTGTAGTTTCGATTGCTGGAGAAACTGTTGAGGAGTATGGAGTCTTGGCAAGGCGTTTACGAGCAGTTTCAGGAATTAGTGCGGTTGAGGTAAATATCTCATGCCCAAATGTTGAAAATCGTGGGCAGGTTTTTTCATGCCATCCAGATACCTCAACAGCTGTAATCGAATCAGTAAGGCGAAATATTGGTGGGGAGTTACCAATCATCGCCAAGCTTTCACCAGATGTTACAGACATTGTTGCAATTGCTAAGGCGGTTATAGATGCCGGAGTTGATGGATTAGCTTTGATTAATACTTTGCTAGGAATGGTAATAGATACTAATTCTATGAAACCTAAACTAGCTGGTAAAACTGGTGGGTTATCTGGTCCGGCAATACGACCAGTTGCAGTTCGAGCGATTTATCAAGTTCATCAAGCTTTTCCAAATATTCCAATTGTTGGAATGGGTGGAGTTGCTACTGGTCGAGATGCATTTGAGCTAGTACTTGCTGGGGCAAGCGCTGTTTCCATTGGTACTGCAAGCTTTGGAAATCCAACAGCAGCATTGCAAGTAAAAAATGAATTGGCTGATCTATTAACCCAAAAGGGCTTTAAAGATTTTCGTGATGCAATTGGTTTTGCCCATAGGAGCGTATAGATATGCTTCCAGTAATTCTAGCCCTGGATACTAAAGATCTAGATTTAGCCAGTAAATGGATTAAAAGCTCAGCTGATCAGATTGATCATTTTAAAGTCGGATTAGAGTTCTATCTATTACATGGTTTTGAGGGTATTAAAAAACTGCAACAGGTAGCTGACTTTAAACTCTTCCTAGATCTAAAATTGTATGACATCCCAAATACCGTTAAAGGTGCTGTTGAGTCGGTATCAGTTCTAAATCCAAAATTCTTAACTGTTCATGCCTCTGGCGGGCCAAAAATGATTCAATCAGCAAGTAAAGCCTTACCAAATGGATTGATAACTGCAGTAACAGTGCTTACTTCTTTCTCTGAAGATGATTTTTCAAAACTTGGAAATTCACAATCAATTCAACAGACTACTAATAATTGGGCATCTAGTGCGGTCGATGCTGGAGCTAAGGCGTTGGTATGTTCACCATTTGAAGTGTCACAGCTACGATCATTGGGATTAAAATCAATATTTATAACACCAGGAGTTCGAGTAGAAGGTGATGAACTTTCTGATCAAGTACGGGTGATGACACCAAAAGATGCCATAAGCGCTGGAGCAGATTTTGTAGTGATTGGGCGATCAATCACAGGTCAATGGGATGGGTCAGATTTAAAAATGCGTAAGAAGATAGAATTAATATCTAATAGTTTGGGTTAGTAATGCTGCCTCCAAGATTAAGTGATAGATCCCGGCGTAAGGCTGGGCGTTCTGCTGTGAGAGCAAGGCAGGAAAGATCTGAAGTAAAAGCTAAAGTTGCTTCAGGTCAGATCTATCTCTTTGACTTATTTGGTGACGAACGCGATTCAATCAAACGAATGAAACTTGCAGACCTACTTCAAGCGGTGCCGGGAATTGGATCCAAGAGGGCTGAATTAATCATGGACAGATCTGAAATCTCAAAGTCCCGTAGACTAGGGGGAGTTGGCAGAAGACAGATTGAGGCATTAAGGCAGGAGTTTTTGTTAATGAAAAACGCTCCACGTGAAGGCAAACTTTTGGTTGTTTCAGGCCCGAGCGGAGTTGGAAAAAGTACGATTACCAATAAATTAAGAGGCGATGAACGCTTCTGGATTTCAGTTTCTGCTACTACACGCGAAATGCGTAAAGGTGAAAAAGATGGAATTGATTATCATTTTGTTTCTAACGATAAATTTGATGAAATGGTTTCAACTAATGCTTTTTTAGAATGGGCAAGTTTCGCAGGTGCTAGATATGGCACGCCTCGTTTGGCCGTCGAACAAGCTCTGAGTAAAGGTTTGAATGTAATTCTTGAGATAGAGCTTGATGGTGCTAGACAAGTACGAAAGAATTCCAAGGATGCATTACTAGTTTTTATTGAACCTCCGTCTTGGGAGGAATTAACTACTCGTCTAATAAAGAGGGGTACTGAGTCAGAACAATCAACACAGGCACGCTTGATTAGGGCAAAAGAGGAACTTTCGGCCGCTGCTGAGTTTGATCATGTGCTGATAAATCACCAAGTGGATCAATCAGTCTCAGAACTGGTATCTTTAGCCCTTCGCTAGTCGGAGTATCCAATAAAGGGGCAATTTATGACCAACCAAGCATTAGACGGAATAACTAATCCACCGATCGACGCTTTACTTGAAAAAGCTGGATCAAAATATAGTTTGGTTCTATATGCCGCAAAGCGTGCACGCCAGATCAATGCCTACTACTCACAACTTGGTGAAGGTTTACTTGAGTACGTTGGACCTTTGGTAGAAACTTATGTTCATGAAAAACCTTTGTCTATCGCACTTCGCGAGATTAATGAGGGTTTGTTAACTATTGAGAATTTAGAACCAAAGCAAACAACTTCAGCGAGCTAATTTAAAACCATGTTTCCCCGTGGTCGAAAGTTGTTACTGGGTGTTTCAGGTGGAATCTCAGCATATAAATCATGTGAGTTGCTAAGACGTTTGCAAGATCAAGGCTTCATAGTGGATGTAGTTCCAACTGCAGCGAGTTTAAATTTCGTAGGCAAAGCAACTTGGGAAGCACTTTCTGGACGTAAAGTTATTACCGACCTTTGGTCTGATGTTGAATCCGTGCCACATATTTCTATGGCAAAGGAAAATGACTTGATTTTAATTGCACCTGCTACTGCAGATTTACTAGCAAAACTTGCCTCAGGCAGGGCAGATGATTTACTAACCAATATTGTGCTTGCTTCAAATGCACCAAAGATTCTAGTTCCTGCTATGCACCCGGAGATGTGGCTAAATCCTGCAACTAGTGCAAATGTTTCGGTCCTAAGAGATCGCGGATTTGTTGTTATCGAGCCAGATCAGGGTCGAATGACAGGATCGGATGTTGGTGTTGGAAGATACCCTGACTTAAGCAAAATCTTTAGTGAAATCCAAGCAAAACTTCAAAATAACTCAGACTTAGCTGGTCGAAGAATTATTGTTACCGCCGGCGGAACCCGGGAACCAATTGATCCGGTTAGATATATTGGAAATAGATCCTCCGGTAAACAAGGCTTCGCACTTGCCTTAGCCGCGGCAACTCGAGGAGCTAATGTGCATTTAATTTCAGCTAATGCTGATCTGCCCGAAATCGATGGGGTAGAGGTTACCAAAATTGAAACTGCAATTGAATTGTTATCAGTACTTGAAGCGGAGTTTCCTAAGTGCGATGCGTTAATAATGAGTGCTGCCGTAGCTGATGCGAGGGTTAGTAATTATTCTCAAAATAAAATTAAAAAGAACGATTTTGAAACAATGGATTTAACAAAGAATCCAGATATCCTGGCACGTATTGCTGAGATTAAGAAAAGTGGACAAATTGTTGTAGGTTTTGCTGCCGAAACAGATTCCAAGTCAGAAAACTTGGTTAAATTAGGAACTGAGAAATTAAGAAGCAAATCTCTGGATTTAATGTATGTGAATAATGTAACTGATGGGGCTATTTTTGGAAGTGATTCGACTCAAGGTGTAATCATCGATTCAAATGAAAAAAATATAGATATACCAGAAATTAGTAAGGACACGCTTTCAGATATCTTGCTGGATCAGTTAGTTAGTAAGTTAGGTTAGGCCAATGAGTAATCGACTATTTACCTCTGAATCTGTTACAGAAGGACATCCAGATAAAATCGCAGATCAGATTTCTGATGCAATTCTTGATTCTCTCCTAGCGCAAGATACTAAAAGTAGGGTTGCAGTCGAAACTTTAATTACAACTGGGCAGGTACATGTGGCTGGAGAAGTCACTACAAATGGATATGCAGATGTGATGAACATCGTTAGGGACACTGTTTTAGAAATAGGTTATGACTCATCTGACAAAGGTTTTGACGGCAACAGCTGTGGAGTTTCAATATCAATTGGGCAGCAATCTCAGGATATTGCTCAAGGCGTAGACGATGCATTTGAAAGTCGAGTTTCTTCATCCTCTGATCCACTTGATCTTCAAGGTGCAGGTGACCAAGGTTTAATGTTTGGATATGCTGCTAACGACACTCCAGAATTAATGCCGTTACCAATATCTTTAGCACATAAATTAGCTCAACGCCTTACCAAAGTCAGAAAAGATGGAACCTTATCTTACTTAAGACCAGATGGAAAAACTCAAGTAACAATCGAGTATGAAGGTGATAGGCCGGTAGCACTCAATACCGTGGTTATCTCTTCTCAACATGCTGAAAATGTGGATTTAGAGAAACAACTTGCTCCTGAAATTAAAAAGTATGTAATTGATCCAATAATGAAAGAACTAGCAATTGATACATCCAAGGTGAAGGTTTTAATTAATCCAACGGGTCGATTTGTTATTGGTGGCCCTATGGGCGATGCTGGATTAACTGGTAGAAAAATTATTGTGGACACCTATGGAGGAATGGCAAGACATGGTGGCGGTGCCTTCTCTGGAAAAGATCCATCTAAGGTAGATAGATCTGCGGCGTATGCCATGAGATGGGTTGCTAAAAACGTCGTTGCTGCAGGTCTTGCAGATCGTTGTGAAGTTCAAGTGGCTTATGCCATTGGTAAAGCTCAGCCGGTTGGATTATTCATTGAAACTTTTGGAACTGAAAAATTCGATGTGAATTCTATTAGTAAAGCGGTTAAGCAAGTTTTTGATTTACGCCCAGCTGCAATTATTCGCGATCTGAATTTACTGCGCCCTATCTACTCCAAAACTGCTGCTTATGGACATTTTGGCAGAGAATTGCCGGACTTCACTTGGGAAAAAACTGATCGAGCTGCCTCACTTAAATCTCTCGTAAAGTAAATCGTGGCCGCTCCACTTAAATTAAAGCGACAGGTTTCTGCAACATCTAAACCAAAAAACCTAGCATCAGTTTCCAAACTTCCCATAGCCTCAGTCTTAGTTGATACTCCAGTGTCTCACCTTGAGGGAATCTATGATTATTGGATCCCTTCCAAAATTGATAAATTGGTTACGATTGGAACAAAGGTTATTGTTCCTTTTGGTAATGTAAATGCGGATGGATTGGTGATAAATCGAACTCCTAACCAATCAAATGATGGAAAACTAAAAGAGATTATTGATGTTACATCTCTGAGTTCAATGGTTAGTGCACAAATGCTTGAACATATCGAAATGGTTCGAAATCGATTCGGCGGTAGTTTTTGGAGTATTTTAAAACAATCAATTCCTAAAAGGGTTGTTAAAGCAGAAAAAATGAAGACAGAATTAGATTCTCAAACTTATAACCATGCGAATGATAATTTGCAAGATCTTATTGGAAGAGCTGATTTTGGAATGCTTAATTCAAACAAAAGATTGAAATGGGCAGTTAATCTACCTATTGCTACAGATACCGCATTGTTTGTTGCGAAAATAGTTCTTGCCCGGGCTCAATTTAATCAAGTTTTACTATTAGTTCCTGATGATAAAGATATTAGGTTGATCAAAAGACAGATAGAACAAATATCAAAACTGGATGTTGTGGAGTTGAGCTCTAATCTTGATTCATCGACTAGATATCGGAATTTTCTGCAAACTTGTTTTGGTGTACCAAAAATAATCGTAGCGAACAGAAGTGGTGCATTTACTAACCTTCAATCTGATTCCACGGTTATTGTTTTGAACGATCTAGATGCATCACATTATGAACAACATTCACCAGGATGGAACTCACGTGATGTGACATTATTACGAGGTAAGAACACCTCATTTATTTTCGTCTCCGCATCACATTCACTTGAGATAGCAAGACTCATAGATATTGGTTGGTTGGAACAAAAGATTTACAAATCAAAATCTGAGATAAGTATTGTCGCTAGTGATAGCAATCGTAGCTTTTTAGCCACTATTAAAAAATCTTTATCTTCAGGTAGTGTTCTTGTAACAGTAAGTGAAAAAGGATATGCAAATGTTTTTCTTTGTTCAAAATGCAGGAATTCGGCGAAATGTGATTGCGGAGGAAAGCTTCAGATCAAATCTTCAAATTCTCAACCCGAATGTTATTTATGTAGTAAAAAAATGTTTGATTGGCATTGTCTTTATTGCGGAGACACGCGGCCATATGTAATAAGCAAAGGTATAGATCGCAACGCTGAAGAGATTGGTAGAGCCAATCCAAATATTCCAATTTATGTTTCCTCAGGCACTAAACAGATTGAAGATTTACCGGAAGGTCACTGTATTGTGCTTTCAACTGCTGGATCCGAACCAAATGGTGAATACTCAGCTGTTGTGATGTTGGATGGCGAAAATATATTTAATCGTCCAACACTAAGAGCTGAAGAAATCGCACGACTCAATTGGTTCTCAAATTTATCGAAATTATCGTCAAAATCTGAAGTTTTTGTATCGTTGTCTAATAATCACCCTGTGGTTCAAAGCATGTTGAAGGGGAGTTCCTCCTATAGCGTTAAACGAGAATTAGAAAATAGAGAAGCTGCAAAATTGCCTCCTTATTATCGGGTGGCAAGTGTTTCCGGAAGCAAAGCTGATATTTCGAAATTTGCAGATAACTTAATAGCTACAAAAAAATATGAAATTACCGGTCCTGTCGAAATGAATCATCTCGAGAGTAAGTTATTGATAAGAGTTGAATCCTCAGGTGGTTCTGATTTAGTTGATCTCTTGGATGATGTGGTGAAAATCCAGGGTATAAAGGGCAAGAAGATATTTAGGGTTAGATTAGACCCTTATGATCTTTAATGAACCGTCTTTAAAGTATCATTGACTCATGGCTATTCAACCAATTCGTTTATTTGGCGATCCTGTACTTGTTACGCCCGCTGCGCCGGTAACTGATTTTGATAAAGAGATCCGACAGTTAGTGGCTGATTTGATGGAGACTATGCATGATGCTCCAGGAGCAGGATTAGCAGCACCTCAAATAGGTGTGCCGCTTAGAGTTTTTGTCTGGGATATCAATGATGAAACTGGGCATTTAATTAACCCAACGTTGGACTTAAGTGCTGAAATGCAAGATGGGGAAGAAGGATGCTTATCCTTTCCAGAATTGGTTTATGAAACTCCAAGAGCGTTTAAGGCTGTTGCTAAGGGGTTCAATATGCACGGACAACCAGTAACTATTGAAGGAACAGAATTGTTAGCTAGGTGTTTACAACATGAAACAGATCATTTGAATGGAGTTTTGTTTATTGATCGAATGAAATCTGATCAACGCAAGTTGGCAATGAAGGAAATTAGAGAATCTGAATGGTTTTCGGCAGCTAGCAGTTCAGGTTTAAACCCCCAAATCAAGATTTCCCCACACAACACTCGCGGTTTAGGTCTTTAAAAACTTGAAAATTTTGATCGCATCCTCCTCAGATATTGCAATTCCTTTGATCGAAAATATCGTTGGAAATGGTCAACACGAATTTTGCGGACTTTTATCCAATATAGATAAAGCAACTGGCCGTGGTCAATCGATCAGATCAAATGATTTAGCAGAATGGGCAAAAAAATCTGGAGTAAAAATTTATCAAAGTGGAAGCACAAATAATATTAAAGAAATTGTTAACGAAGTTTTACCTGACGTGGTGATAACTATAGCTTTTGGGCAAATCATTAAAGAAGACTCATTAAAAATTCCTAAAAATGGCTGGTTGAATGTGCATTTCTCCAAACTCCCAAAATGGCGAGGTGCCGCTCCGGTTCAGCACGCCATCCTCAGCGGTGAATCATCCACTGGAATATCAATATTTCAGTTGGAAAAAGGCATGGATACAGGACCAGTTTATTTGTTTGAGGATGTGATTATTCAAGATAATGAAAAAACTCCTGATGTATTGAAAAAAATGAGTTTGATGGTGCCTGGTTTGGTACTGAAAACATTAGAGATGATTAGTGGAAATGTTCCACCGATCCCACAGAGTGGTGAGAATACTTCTTATGCTCCAAAAATTTCGAAAGAAGATGGAAAACTTGATTGGAACGATAAATCTTTGGATCTATTCAATAAGTTTAAGGCGTTTTATGGCAATCCTGGAGTATGGACTATTTTGAATGAAAATAGAATCGTAATTAATGATATGAGAATCTCGGTTCAGGAGAACTTGTTTCCAGGCCAAGTTTCGATATCAGCAAGTCAACTTATGGTCGGAACCGCGCATGGTGCTATAGAGATATTAGAGTTAACACCAGCTGGACGAAAAACTATGAGTGCGTCGGAATTTATAAGAGGTTTATTAGTTAAGGATGGTCTACAACTTGGGTAAACCAAAACCTGAGGATTCGAGATTATTGGCATATGAGTTAATCTCGCAAGTAAACCAGGAGGGAGCATTTGCGAATATCCGACTTCCTGAATTGCTTTCTAAATCGAAAATGAGCCTTGCTGATAAAGCTTTTACAACGGAATTGGCTTACGGGACCTTGAGAATGCAGGGACGACACGATCACTTCATTAAAAAATTTATAGATCGAAACTTCCTTGACCTTGATCCGAAGATCACTGATTTACTAAGAATGGGTGTTCATCAGTTAACTTTGATGCGCGTTCCAGATCATGCGGCAGTTTCTGAAACAGTAGAAGTTGCTAGAAAAGTTGCGGGTGAATCCAAAGCATCTTACGTTAATGCAGTACTTCGAAAAATTGCAGCTATGCCTAAGGAATTTGATGATTTCAATTCTTTACCGATAGCTGAAAAACTCTCCATCAATCACAGCCACCCTGTTTGGATAATAAACGCATTTTACGATCAGTTAAAAGATTGGGATGAGGTCGAAAGATTATTGGTTTCAAATAATGCGCCAGCACTTCCTGATATCGTCGCTTGGCCTGGTAAATCCACCGTGGCGGAATTGATTCAATTAGGAGCTACCGGCATACCTGGATTTAATAATGGTGTAAACATAAACACCATACCGATTTTATTTGAACCGATAATTCAGAGAAAAGCTGGAGTACAAGATCGCGGATCACAGCTTGTGGTTGAGAACTTTTTAGCCACCTTTGAGCCTGGTTTATCTTGGCTTGATATGTGTGCAGGTCCTGGCGGTAAAGCGGCTTACTTGTATCACTTTCTGTTAGATAAAGATCCTTCTGCAAAATTTCTTGCAAATGAACCAGTGCCGCATCGGGCAGAACTTGTTAAACGTGTTGTTAACAATAATCAAGTGGTTTCATTCGATGCCACAATCTCAGAGAATTTTGATCATAAATTCGATCGAATCCTCGTTGACGCCCCTTGTACGGGATTAGGTGCGTTAAGGCGTAGGCCGGAAGCCCGTTGGCGAAAATCTTTAGCAGATCTTAAAGAGTTAATCCCGTTGCAGCGGAATTTGATGAAGAGCGCCTATCAACTTCTTGCGCCTAATGGAATTATTGCTTACGTGACATGTTCTCCCTTGCTGGCTGAAACTAAAGGCCAAGTGATAGATTTTCTTTCAGAGCATCCTGATATGAAAATTCATACTATGGATCAGAATGGTTTCCATAAAGAAGGATTGCAAAATGATGGTTCGGTTCAGCTTTGGACTCATCGAGATGGTTCAGATTCCATGTTTATGGTGCTGCTCAGGAAAAACGGTTAGCTATTAATGAAGAATAAGATTTTGATTAACCCAAGTATTTTAAACGCTAATTTTGATGATTTGGCTAATGAGATTGCGAAAGTATCCCAAAGTGCAGATCAGCTACACCTAGATATTATGGACAATATTTTTGTTCCGAATTTTACATTCGATTTCCAACGAGCCAAGGAGATAATTGCATTTTCAGATCTTCCAGTAGATGCTCATCTCATGATTGCGGATCCAGATGTTAGCGCTCCTAGATACGCTCAAGCAGGTTGCGTATCAGTAACATTTCATTTAGAGGCGGCTAAAAATATCGGGCAGACAATTTCTGATGTGAAATCAAATGGAGCGAAGGTTGGAGTAGCAGTAAAGCCAGGTACACCCTTTTCTTTGGTAGAGCCTTTTATCGAGCAGATTGATCTTTTATTAATTATGACTGTGGAGCCTGGTTTTGGTGGGCAATCATTCATGCATGAACAAATGGATAAAGTTAAAACTGCTCGCTCTAGAATTGAATTAATGAAGGGTGGTAAACCATTAATTCAGGTGGACGGTGGAATATCACTTGAAACAATAGGAGAAGCTGCCAGTGCGGGAGCAAATTGTTTTGTTGCGGGGAGTGCAGTTTATAGATCAGCTGATCCTGAGAATATGGTGCAGCTGTTGCGCAAATCTGCCGAAGAGCATTTTAAGTACTAAATATATATCCCCATTAAAAGTAGTACTGCAGATAAATCGGCAGTGTTGAGAGTGGTATTTGCTGAAGCTGCAACTTTTGGTTTTGCATTGAATGCGATACCTAAACCAGCAGTTTTGATCATTTCCAAATCATTTGCGCCATCACCAATAGCCACGGTTTGATCAAGTGAGACATTTTCTTGTTTTGCAAACTCTTCAAGAGCTTCTCGCTTAGCGGCGGCATCGATAACAGGCCCTTCTAACTTACCTGTTAATTGACCATTTGCAGTTTCAAGTTTATTGGCACGAAAGAAATCTACATTTAACTCTTTAAGCAAAGGTTCTATCACGTTTATAAAGCCACCTGAAACCACGCCTACTTTATGACCTTGCTTATGTAATTCGGCTATTAAAACCTTGGCCCCTTTTGTAAAGGTAATCTCTTTTCGAACAACCTCTAAGATATTCTCCGGCAAACCTTTAAGCTGCGCCACTCTTTCAACGAGTGCCGATTTGAAATCTATCTCTCCATTCATCGCTTTGCGAGTCAATTCCGAGACAGCTTCAGATTTGCCTGAGTGATTTGCAAGTAGATCAATGACCTCTTGCCCGATAAGTGTTGAATCCATATCCAAAATTACGATTCGTTTTGAACGGCGCAAAGACCCACCAGGTTCAACAGCCAGATCTATGTGATTATTGATAGCAACGGAGGTTAGTGCTTCTTGAACTTTTTTTATTGAATCGTTGGGGATAGTTAAATTCATCTCTATGGCGATTACTGGATTTCTCGCAGTTCGTTTGATTGCCGTTATGTTTCCACCCAATCTTGCTATTTCAGATGCAACGGCAGATAGGCCAACCGGTTTGATTTCACTACCAACTATCACCACTCTAAGATTATCTGAAGCATCTTCGTTTATATTGGTTTGAACAAAATCGATAGCAATATCTAGTTGCAGTTTGTCTTGTAGTAGATCTAAATCGCTTGCAATTGCTTCGGCGTGAGCTTCATCAAGGGTAATTAGCACTGTTAGAAGGAGCCGGTCGCGAATTACTAGTTGTTCAATATCTAAAATATTGACGGCAAATTCAGAGAGCGTACTCATTAAACTTTGGGTGATTCCTGGCCTATCTTGGCCGGAAACAAGTATGAGACCAGTAAAGCTCTCGTTTTTATCGATCGGCATTGGGTCAGATTAACCATATTCAGAGCCAAGGCGAGGTATCTTTCACTCCTATGAGCGCCATTTTAGAATTATCAAGCATCAGCGTTCAAAGGGGCGATCGGATAATTCTGGGTCCTTTAGATTGGCAAGTGTTAGAAGGTCAGCGTTGGGTTGTTTTGGGCCCTAATGGCGCAGGTAAAACTACTCTGCTTCAAATCTGCTCATCACTTATTCATCCAACAACTGGCTCCATATCAATTCTTGGGCAAACCTTGGGCAAGGTAGATGTATTTGAACTTCGAACCCGTATTGGCCTAACTTCATCCGCATTAGTGGATCAATTACCATCAGATGAACTAGTTATGGATGTAGTTTTAACTGCGGCTTATGCAATGTTTGGGCGTTGGCAAGAAAAATATGATTTATGGGATGAGTCCCGGGCTATGGCATTGCTTACCGCACTTGGAGTTCGAGAGCTAGGTAATAGAGTTTATGGAACCTTAAGTGATGGAGAGAAGAAACGCGTGCAAATTGCAAGAGCACTTATGGCAGACCCTGAACTTTTACTCTTAGATGAACCTGCGTCAGCATTGGATTTAGGAGGAAGAGAAGATTTATTGAAACGAATTGAAACCTTCTCAAAAGATCCTCTTGCCCCGGCAACGGTAGTTGTTACTCATCACATTGAGGAGATTCCTTCTGGAACTACCCATGCGCTGCTTTTACGTGATGGCAAAACTGTCGCTCAAGGAGAAATTGAATCGGTCATTAGTGATGAGAATTTAAGTGTTGCCTATGGTTTGCCAATTTCTGTTCAAGCCGAGCATGGTCGGTATTTTGCTCGTGCCCGTTAACCTTCAACAGCACCTTCCAGAACCTTGGTCAAAGATAGTTGATTTAAATTTACTTAAAACTATTGAAGAGCAATTAGGTGAAGAATTCCTGCCAGATCCCAAGAATGTATTTAGAGCTTTAAATTTAGCGCCCGAAAAAGTCAAAGTTTTAATCCTGGGTCAAGATCCATATCCGAATCCGGAGCATGCAATGGGGCTAGCTTTTTCAGTGAACAAAAATGTCTCAGTATTACCTGCTTCGTTGAAAAACATATTCAAGGAATTGGAATCTGATCTAGGTGTGGTTAGAACAAATGGAGATCTAAGCGATTGGATTGATAAAGGCGTCTTGCTACTTAATTCCAGTTTAACGTTTAACCCAATGAAACCACGTCAACATCTAAATATTGGTTGGAATTTGTTTACCGAATCAATCATCGAATATGTTGGCAAAAACGGCGCGATCGGAGTTTTGTGGGGAAACCATGCAATTACGATGAAAGATTTCTTTTTACCAGATCGCGTTATTACCTCTGTTCATCCAAGTCCACTCTCGGCATATAAAGGGTTTTTTGGTTCCAAACCATTTAGCAGGGTTAATCAAATACTTAACAAGCAAGGAATTTCTGAAATTAAATGGTAAAGGGGCGAACCTTTCAGTCCGCCCCTTTGTTTAGATCTTTTTATGCAGTCCAAATATTAATTGGAGATTGCAAGAAGTAGACCATAAATAGACCAGCTACTATCCATAGCAGTGGGCTAATTTCTTTTGAACGTCCCTGGAACAATCTGATTACTACATAAGAAACAAATCCTGCTCCAATACCTACAGAAATATTGTAAGTAAATGGCATCAAGATAATTGTTAAGAATGCAGGAATTGCTATACCAAGATCATCCCAATCGATTCCCTTTATCTGAGTCATCATTAAGAAACCAACGATTACCAAAGCTGGTGTTGCAGCCTCGTAAGGAATGATGGCAACTAGTGGTGCTAAGAAGGTGGTTAATAGGAATAGAACTCCAGTTACAACTGAAGCTAAACCTGTTCGCGCACCTTCGCCAACGCCAGAGGCTGACTCGATATATGAAGTGTTTGAAGATACCGATCCTGCACCGCCAGCGGCAGCAGCAATAGAGTCAATAAGAAGAATGCGGTTAGCACCCTCTACATTTCCGTCTCTATCAACTAATCCAGCCTGGTTTCCAATGGCAGTCATGGTTCCCATTGTGTCGAAGAAGTCTGCTAGCAAGAGTGTGAACACAAGCAGAACTGCTGCAACTAGTGAGATTCGATCAAATCCACCGAGTAGATTGAAATCTCCGATGATGTCGAATTTAGGAGTAGCTGCTACCGATTCAGGCATTGCAGGAACATTTAAATTCCAGCCCTTAGGGTTAACTTCACCAGTTGCACCATTAAATAATGGTCCAATTTTGAATGCAGACTCAATTGCAATCGCTGCGGCAGTTGCGGCCACAATTCCAATAAGAATTGCAGCTTTTACTTTCTTAACTGTTAATGCAATTGTAAGGAATAATCCAAAAGCAAAAACAACTACAGGCCAACCAACTAGATTTCCGTTGTCGCCTAATGTAACTGGTACAGGTCCAGTTCCGGTTCTGCGAACAAAACCAGCATCAACTAAACCGATAAGTGCAATGAATAGACCAATACCTACTGAGATTGCGATCT
>Ga0315902_10000550_pt1 | contig 63277 bp, 52 predicted proteins | sample LakEriMetagenome_9_FD_203523 | JGI IMG/M metagenome (GOLD analysis project Ga0315902, IMG submission 203523) | Freshwater fungal communities from buoy surface, Lake Erie, Ohio, United States - Buoy 12 MA117 | ecosystem: Environmental > Aquatic > Freshwater > Lake > Lake biofilm | place: USA... | reverse complement strand
TCTTCTCCATTAAACAACAATGGCGACCCTACTCTTTCCTCTCCGCCTGTATTGTTTGATATTAAAGGAATAGCAAGGTCGATCAGCACACCAGATCTAGGTGCTTACGAAAACTAACAAATGGTCCTAAGAAAACGATAAAGAATTCTTTGTTTTCGAAGCAAAAATGTCTTTAAAATGTGATAAAAAAAATGGGCTGTCCGATTGGACAGCCCATTTGAAATTTATTTATGATGCAATTAAGCGTTTGTGGTCATGTTATCCAAAACATCCATTACCACTTTCACTGCTTCGGCAGAATCTTTCAATAATTCTTTTTCTGCTTCATTCAAGTCAAGTTCGATGATTTTCTCGATACCATTTTTTCCTAGTACTACAGGAACACCTAAATAGATATCTTTCATACCGTATTCACCTTGTAACCAAGCGCAGACTGGGAAGATACGTTTTTGATCACGGATCACAGCTTCAACCATTTGTGCAGCTGCAGCTCCTGGAGCATACCAAGCCGAAGTACCAAGAAGTTGAACGATTTCACCTCCTCCAAATTTAGTGCGCTCAATAATTTCATTCAAACGTTCTTCAGAAATCAATTCAGTAACCGGAATACCAGAAACAGTTGTATAACGTGGAAGTGGAACCATTGTGTCACCATGCCCACCCATCAAAACTGCTTGAATATCTTTAGGAGAAACATTCAATTCTAAAGCAAGGAATGAACGGTAACGAGCTGTATCCAAAACCCCAGCCATACCGAAAACTTTCTTAGAATCAACTTTTGCGTTCAGATAAGCACAATATGTCATCACATCCAACGGGTTAGAAACGATGATAATCACAGCATCTGGAGAATGCTTAACAACATTTTCTGTTACGGTTTTAACGATTCCAGCATTTGTCGCGATAAGGTCGTCTCTTGACATTCCCGGTTTGCGCGGCAAGCCTGAAGTGATAACAACAACATCAGAGTTTGCTGTTTTTGTGTAATCGTTCGTAGAACCAATAGTTCTAGAATCGTAAAGATTGATAGGAGACGTTTCCCAAATATCCAAAGCCTTACCTTCAGCAAAACCTTCTTTGATATCCAATAAAACGATTTCATTGGCAATCTCTCTGTGAGCAAGGACATCAGCACATGTTGCACCTACGTTACCTGCTCCTACTACTGTTACTTTCATTGTATAATCTAATTGGTGTTAAACACGGATTTATGGCGGCAAAATTAATACTTTATGACAAATAATTCCTTTATTTTGTATGTAATTACGCATTTAATCAGATTTTTTATTCCTAAGGCAACCGTATAGAATAAAGAGCGTCATAAACATGAAAGATTGTGGAGAACCGAGAAAAACTAACGGCAATTATTGAAGGATGTCTGCGAAACGAAAGGCGTTCGCAGGAGCAACTCTTCAAGCATTTTTACGGAAAGATGTTGTCTGTTTGTATGCGTTATGTCGCTGACCGCGATACAGCACAGGAGGTACTTCAAGAAGGATTTATTAAGGTCTTTGAAAAGCTAGGAGCATTTGATTACAAAGGTTCTTTTGAAGGATGGATTCGGAGAATAATTACGAACACGGCCATTGATTCGCTTCGTCGTGGAAAAAAAGACCCGTTTCGCACTGACAATGAAAACGACTTTAAATTAGGTGCTGAGGATCCCTTGATTGAACAGGAAGAAATGGATCTTTCAAATGTAAAAGCGGAAATGGCCATGCAGGCAATTCAACAGTTATCCCCCGCGTATCGGGCCGTTTTCAGTTTGTATGTGCTTGAGGAATATACCCATAAAGAAATTGCAGAATCTCTGGGAATAAGCGAAGGTACATCTAAATCAAACCTAGCCAAAGCGAAGATGAATCTTCAAAAAATATTGAGTGAAAAATTCATGAATATACATTGAGCATGAAAAACAACATAGAACAAAGTATTAAAGAAAGTCTGAAAGACTATGAAATGCCGTATGATGTAAGAGCATGGGAATCCATGTCAAAAGCTTTAGATCAACGCATGCCTGTTTCAGGGAAATCTAATTGGAAATGGTACTTGGGCGGTGCTACTATCCTTGCAATTGCATCGATATGGTTCTACCAATCATCTATTTCTAAAACGGATGATTCAAAAAATCTTTCAGTTACTTCGAACAGGGTTAAATCAGTTCATCAAGATGAAACATCACAAAAAACTTCTTTGAAGACAACTAACAATCAATCTACAACAAAGGATGTTAGATCAACGAACTCTAATTTAAAGTCTTACTCAAAAAATGCTACGGCTAATTCTTCAGACAAAACAACTCAATTAGCGAATACTAATAACTCTTTTGTTTCGAGTGAAGACAAAACTTCATCCTCAAAACTGGAAAAATCCAGTAATGAAGGAAACGCCTCTAATAGTGAAGATAATATTCCATCAACTAAACGAGGTGTTGTTTTTCCTTCCATTCAAGATTTATGTCAAGGTGAAACAGTTGTAATTAAGAATGATAACGATTTAGACATTTTCTTATCCAATAACGGTAAAGTGTACCCAATTTCAGCCAATAAAAAATTCAACTTCGAAGCCGAAAATACCGGAAACTACTTTTTCGGATACGCAGAAAATGGTGGTATAGTTTATTCAAAATCAGCAGACTTTAAAGTTAAATCATCTCCATCTGCTGAATTCATGATAGATGATCGAGATAAATTTGAAAACGGCGTTCCTACCATAAAATTGATTGTGAATTCTGAAGAAGCGGCTACATATTCCTGGAAAATAGAAGGACTAAAATCAGAACTGACAGGCAAAGAAGTAAAAGCGCACTTGTATAACAAAGGAAATTACACGGTTACTTTAACTTCAACACCCAGAGATGGTGGATGCCCATCAAAGATTAGCAAGAACATTCAAGTTGATGAGGATTACAACTTATTAGCCGTTAATTCATTCTGGCCGCAATCAAATGATCCAAGAAATGCCACTTTTATGCCATATGCGTTAAAAGAAAGGGCTTCTGATTTTACAATGCTTGTAATCGATCCAAGTAACGGAGCAACATTGTTTGAAACCAATGACGCAACAAATGGTTGGACAGGAATAAACAAAGGAAATGGTCAATTAGTCGATGCAAATAAAGCATTTATATGGATTGTACGCTTGAAAAATCCACTTCCTGGAGAAAATTCAGAATACAAAGGAACAATCATAAGATTGTAATAAATCAAGGAGGCTTCGGTCTCCTTTTTTATTACAAAAGAATCTCAGGGTTTTCTTTAATTAATTCAGCTCTAGAATTGGAAATACGCATTTTATGTTGACCCATTTGCTCCTCTGACATATTAATCGGACGATGTTGTTCCAATTTTCGGAAGCCATCAATTTTCTTCATTAAAGTTTTCGTGCTCTCAGAACAAAAAATATCAATCATCCGTTCCCACACATAATCAATCGCTTCTTGAGAAGGATGCACTAGATCTTTTGAGTAGAATCGATAATCGCGCAATTCATCAATAACTATTTCATAGGAAGGAAAATACTGAACATCATACAGTTTTGTCAATTGCCTAATAACCTCAATTAAAACTGATTTGCTTTGATTGTTTTCGATAAGTCCATCTCTTACATGCCTCACAGGACTGACGGTAAAAATAATTTTAACAGAAGGATTACATTTTTTAAGCGTTTCAATCACAATTCTGTAATACGCTACAATTTCCTGCACGGATGAAAGCTGTTTCGAAAACTCATACGATGGTCGCTTGTGACAATTTGCAACAACAATTTCATTCTTCCAATATCCCCAAGAAGTCCCTAATGTTATGAAAAGAACGTTGCAAGTGGATAGATGAACTTTCCATTCTTTTCTGATTTCAGTAATTTTCTCATGCAATTCCTCTTCTGTTTTACTACTAAGAATAGTGCTTGCATCCCAAGAATAAAAATCATTTTGGTTTTGAAAACTTCTTTCTTTCAAATTTCCATTTATCGTATCAACGATGAAACGTCCAAGTGGAATTGGATGAAATATTGTTCCAAATGGGTTTGTATGAGCATTCAAACCATAATAGCTTGCTTTGCTAGCCATTTCATCAGAAAAACAGCTTCCTAAAAAAAGGACTTTGTCACCAAAGACTAGTTGAGTCGAAGACTGAGGTATTGGAAAAGATAGAAAAAAATTTCTCACGTCAGTTCATTAAGGCTCTTGCATTTTCGATAGCAGCAGGACTTATCGTCTCACCACTTAATAAGCGTGCAATCTCTTCTACCCTCTCCACATCATTGAGTTGAATTACTTTTGAAAGTGTTCTTACTCCACTTTTCTCCTTCTCCACTTTCAAATGGGTGTTCGATCGAGCTGCTACTTGAGGCAAATGTGAAATAGCAATTAACTGACAGTTTGCCCCCATTTTTTGAAGTAAAACTCCAATTTTTTGAGCAACATCACCTGATACGCCAGTATCAATTTCATCAAACAAAATTGTAGGCAAGGTTCTTTTTTCTGACAACAACTTTTGAAGAGCTAGCATCACACGTGAAAGTTCTCCACCACTTGCAGCCTTTTCAATTGCCACTTTGCTAATACCTGCATTTGCCGAAAACAACATTTGTATTTCAGTAAGCCCATCTTTATTTAACTGACTAGCTTGGTTCAATGAAAATTCCAATTCTGTTTCTTTCAGTTTTAATTCGCCCAAGATATCTTTTATCATAGTTGAGATTCCGGAAGAAGCAGCGATTCTTTTTTCATGCAAATCAATTGCCAATTGATGGAGTTCGTTTTCAAGTTTTTCAATTACATTTTCTTTCTGTGTAATTTTCAATTCAAGGTCCGAAATGTTCTCAGTCTTTCCTGCTAATTCATTCATCAATTGCTGCAAATCATCTTGACTATTCAACTGATGCTTTCTCAGTACACGGTGATAATCGTCTAACAAATGTGTTAAATGATCGATTTGTTTTGGATCACTTTCATAATTCCCAACAATTCGATCTGCTTCAGAGACAATATCCTTTAATTCCATCCGCACGGCATGCAATCGATTTTTCAAGTCATCAATAGCATCGTCAATTCCAGCCAATTTCTCAAGTGAAACAACATCGTTTTTAAGGTGCACATCGATTTGTACTTCACCATAAAAATGCTCGCCAATATCTTGCAAAGCTATTACTGTTTCCTCACTTTTCGAAAAACGCACTAATTCACTCTCGACATGACCATAGTTGTATTTATCCAATTGAAGTTTCAGCAATTCTTCCAATTGGAATTGGTCATAATCTAATTTTTGAGAAAGCAACTGAAATTCCTGCTTCCAATTTTCGAGTTCGCTTTTGCTTTGTCTGTAATCTGAATAAACCCTGATATAATTAGCCCTTTCATTGTTCAAGCCAGCCAATGTGTCAAGAAGCTCCAATTGAAAGGTAACATCGCGTAATTCAACGGTATTGTATTGAGAATGAATGTGCAGTAAACTGGATGTCAACTCTTTTAGAAGATTCAAGCCAACCGGTGTATCATTTATGAAAGCACGGGATTTTCCAGAGCGTTGAATTTCTCTGCGTAAAATCAACTCATCGGAACAATCGAGATCATTTTCTTTGAAAAAGTCTTCAAATTTCTTTGAATCAACCAAAAATAAAGCTTCAACATATGATTTATCTGAGTCTGGGCCAATGACATTAAAATCTGCTCGTTCACCCAAAATGAGCCCCAAAGCATTTAATAGAATTGATTTACCAGAACCTGTTTCTCCAGTTATAACAGTAAAGCCTGATTCGAAATTCAGCTCAGCGCGATCTATAAGCGCAAAGTTGTTTATTTCAAGGCTCTTTAACATTAGTTCAGAATTTCCTGATAGATACTTGAGTTTGCTGGGTCTAGCTTTTTAAGCAAATTCACAACATCCGTTTTATCCTTCGCTTCTGAATCAGCATAAACATTCTTTAATTCAACGGATTTGGATTGAACGAAATTCAAAAGATTAATAGAATTCGGTCGTGTTGCTACTACTTTATTGAGTTTATTCAGTGCTTCGTACATTGCTTTGCGGGCGGCGGACTTATCATCATATAGTTTATCGACACCGTTTCTATGATAATTGTAATTACACTCTCTCAATGGTTCAAAAAGTTGGTGTAACACATTATCCACTAAGTAAAATCTATTTCGTTTACCCGCCTCATTTGATTTCCAGCCTGGCGCATTGGATGACTGGGCATTCGATACTATTTGTTGGGCTTCATTGAAATAAGGGGTTCCGCCCTTTAGTGAAAATGAATCATAATCCATTCCAATTATAAAATACGCGTAAAATGCAAGGATTGATGTTAGATTATCCCTAAACTGATTGGGTGCATAGATTAATACTGCATTTCTGGAATAAGAAAATGTAATATCATCGTCCTGAAAATTGAAAAGCGTTGAATTGTAGGATGAATTAAATGCTGGACGAGAAGATTGAACTTGCAATGAACCTGAATAAGTACCTGGCGTTGGTATTGAATTAATTTGAAGTTGCATTGTGCAATTAATTCGCTCCTCAATTTTAAACTTATCCTTCGTCCATTGAGTCGTATTCATCATATCATATATGGTCTGCTTTAACTGCTCGAAAATCTCTTTTTCTACTGAAGTAATTTCCAAACGGGCATCTGTTATGATACTCACCTGACAGTTTAATTCCTGCCCAGTTGAAGAAAATGACGCTAAAAAAATGGATAGTATTCCTAAATACTTTAACATGAATAATTAATTATTGTCTGTAAAATATCGACTGCAACATCAGCCTTAGACTTTAACTCAAAACTAGTCAAATTATTGCGATCATCCAAGATGCTAATCTTGTTTGTATCAACAGAAAAACCTGCCCCTTCATCTTGTAAAGAGTTCATTACAATCAGATTTAGATGCTTGTTTTTAAGTTTTAAAGCTGCATTTTCTCTAAGATTATTTGTCTCTAAAGCAAAGCCTACTATTACCTGATCTTGTGATTTATTTTTTCCAGCCCAAGCAAGAATATCTGGATTCTTAACTAGCTCAAGGACTAAATTTCCTTCAGACTTTTTAATCTTCTCAGTTGCTTTAACTTTTGGTCTATAGTCTGCGACAGCCGCAGAGAAAACACCGATATCAGAATTTTTCCAGTTTGCTTTTGTTGCCTCCAACATCTCCTCTGCAGTCTTCACTGATATTAGCTTTAGATTCGGATCAGTCAGTGATAATTTAGTCGGACCTGTTACTAAACAAACGGTCGCCCCTTGTTTCAATGCCTCTTTAGCAATTTCAAATCCCATTTTACCACTCGAATGATTTCCAATAAATCGAACAGGGTCAATCGCTTCATATGTAGGTCCAGCCGTGATAAATACTTGTTTATTCTTCAACTTTAGCGATTGAGGAGTTATTTCCATTGAAAAAAATGAGTCAATCTGATTTGCGATATTTTCAGGTTCAGCCATTCTACCTTCTCCTTCCAAGCCACTAGCCAATTCACCTGATTCAGCTGGAATGACGAGAACCCCATCGCTAACGATGGTTTCCAAATTACGTTTTGTAGTTGGGTGAGCATACATATCTAAATCCATTGCTGGAGCCACCATTGTTTTTCCTTTCATGGATAAATACGTTGCCAATACAAGATTATCGCAAGCACCAACAGCCATAGCCGAAAGCGTATTGGCAGTCAATGGGGCTATCACAAACAAATCAGCCCAGAGTGCATTTTCTACATGATTGTTCCAAACACTTGTATTCTTGTCCCAGAATTCAATTTGAACAGGATTATTTGAAAGGGTACTTAATACAAGGGGACTAATAAAATCAGAAGAGGCAGGTGTCATGATACATCTGACATCTGCCCCTTTTTTCTTTAATATTCTTACGAGATATGCTACTTTGTATGCTGCAATACCTCCTGAAATTCCAAGAAGGATGCGTTTACCGCGCATAAATTAGTTAGACTCTTCGGTTTTTCTTACGTAGATCTTTTCGTCCAACAACTCTTGCATTGCCATAGCAACTGGTTTAGGGAGTTTTTCATAGAACTTTGAAATTTCTATTTGCTCTCTGTTTTCAAAGATCTCCTCAAGATTATCTGTTGTTGATGCAAACTCCTGTAATTTCTGCGTCAATTCCTCTTTCAATTCAACACTGATCTGGTTGGATCTTTTCGACATTGCAACGATAGATTCGTAGATGTTTCCAGTCTCTTTTTCCATTTTAATCGTATCGCGCGTTACTGTTGATCGCTCTGCAGTACTATTTTTGAAGTTCATTCTAAATTATTTAGTTGATTCTATTTTTTGAAGTTCCTTGTACATCTCATCACTGATTTGATTTGCTTCTTTCTTCATAGAAGACTCAGGAAATTCGGCGGTAAAGGTACGATATCTTTCGATTGTTTGTTCGATTCTCTCCTTTTTTTTACTGTCAATACTATTTATTGCTAGATAATAAGAATTTTTAACAAGAATAAAACTTATCTCTTCTTTGAATTTTGATCTTGGATAATCCTCTAAAAAGGTCATCGATGTGGTAACAGCAGCGCGGTAGTTTTGAGTCCTCACATAAAGTTTTACTGCATCATAATTTTTCAGTTCAATCTTAAAGCGCAATCCATCCATGATATGATTGCATGAATCAACCAAAGTTGACTCAGGATATGTATTGACAAACTGTTGTAAATTATTTATGGCCAGCTCTGTATCATTCTGATCAAGTGACGACGAAGGGGAATTGTAAACCGAACAAAGCGCTGATAAAAATAGAGCTTCTTGCGCCTTGGAACTGTATGGATATCTCTGTGAATAAGCCCCAAAATAATATCCTGACATGTAATAATCCTTTTCTTCAAAATATGCCTTCCCAATGCGGTAATAAGACAATTCTCCTTCCCCTGTCTTGGGCATTTTCTGATAAATTTGCTCATAGAGCGTTATCGAACGAAGAAATTGCTTTTTTTCATAAAGATCATTAGCCGTAGAAAATTTCAATGGGTAATCATCTCCTTTAACGACTTTATTATATCCTGAGCACGAAACCAGCAAAGCGAAAAACAACAAAACGCCGACCGTGTGGGTATACTTGAATTTAGAGATGAGACCATTTGCTTTCATTCGCTACTATTTAACCCTCAAGCTTCTTCCAATTTGAAGCGTTGAAGTTGGACGTATCCCATTTAATTGACAAATTTTTGACACTGTTGTTTGATTCCTATCAGCAATTTCTGTTAGGGTGTCACCTGATTTAACTTTGTAATATTTTTTCAATGAAGTTTGAACAACATGAGCTGCGACATCAATTTGCCTTTCAATGGTATCTTTTTCTATAACTGGTTCTGGTTCTTCAGCCTCGAGTACAGAAGGTTTTGCACCTGGTCGAAACAATCCTTTGTGCACGAATAGATTTTCATCCTTACACATTTTTTTATCAAAATCAATCACCTCTTCTGGATTAATTGCAGCGTCATAAAATCGCACTTCGAAATGCAAATGCGAACCATACGAACGCCCCGTGTTTCCGCCAAGTCCTAGTACATCACCTGCCTTCACTTCTTGATCTGGAGCAACTATCAACTTGCTTAGATGGGCATACAAAGTCTCAAGTCCATTGTAATGACGAACGATTACCAAATTACCAAACCCACCGTCGTTGTATTTAGCATAACGCACCTTACCCGCCCAACAACTCCTCACGGTGTCTCCGGTTTCCAAATCCAAATCTATACCACTGTGATGGCGACCATGACGGTAACCATAACGAGAAGTTACAATACCATCAACTGGGGCACGATACGTCGCATAAGCTTCATCTAAAACACACAACCAAAGTGTGTCATTCAATTTAGACATATCATTGTGCTTTCCAGAAGTAAAACAAACATCATTACTCCAAGTCTGTGTAAAATTTAAACCCAAATCCTGGTTTAAATAGTTGTGAACACGTGGATTAAGAACCCCGTTAAACGATTTATCTTTTAAAAATGCCCAGGTTCGATTGGAGTAGATAATCATTGGTCCCTTATCTGTCTGGACAGTATCAATGATTTGCTGACCAAAAGCCGGCAACAAACTCAATAAGGTTGCAACAAAAAAGATTTTTTTCATTCTAAAAAACTGTCTTTCACTGACCAATTTTCAATTTCTTTGGCGCAAAATTAATTAAAAACTCTCAATTTTTAGTCACATCCATGACCAATACATTGTAGAAAACAGGTTCGTCTGGCTTTACAATATCCAAGTAACCCGCCTTACCATATGCTTCTTTCGAAGGAACTACAATGTACATCCTATCAAACTTTTTAGCATTAATTAACGCTTTAGTCAGACCGGGCACTAATCCATGATCTGAAAGCTTAAAAGAAAATGGTTGATTTGTTCTAAATGTATTGACAAAAGTTGACGTTGAAGGTGTACTTGCCATTGCATGAAATTGAATTCTATTTTTATCGTTGAATTTCAATTTATTATCCTTGTTCTCTTCAAGTAACCATACATTTGTTCCATCGATAGAACGATCTGGCTTTATTATACTTACAATCTTTATAAACAAAAAATTATCTGCATTTGGTGGAATTAATCCTTCAATTCCCTTGTCTCCACGTGCTAATTTACTTGGAATTAACACCTTTACATAGTCACCGACTTGTAGTTGTTTTAATGCGATATCCCACCCTTTTGTTTGCAAATTAAATCCCAATAAAAATGGCAATGTCTTCCTTTTTAGAAGATGATTTCCATCGACTACCGTTCCATCTTTCAGCTTGACTTTATAATCGATTTCCACTAAATCTCCATCGTTCAATTTTGCACCATTCCCTTTTTCAAACCAATAGACCACCAACCCATCATCTAATTTGAGTTTATCGATCACTGTTTTGTCAGCATCAATTTCAGTTGATTTTTGATCTTTATCTTTTTTGACAATTTTACCCTTGGAATCCGAATTACAAGCATTCAAGAGGAAAAGACCAATTGTAAAATAAATTATCTGCTTCATTTTTCTACCAATCCTATTAAATGAATATCTACAACAATTACGGCTAACGGCGGTATCTTTTCCATATCACCAGTTAGTCCATGCGCAAGGTGACTGGGTATTATTAATTTTGCTTTATCTCCAACACGCATCTTCTTAATACCTTCTTGCACACCCGATTCAATATCACTTTTGTCAATAACAAATTCCTCCATTTCATCTTTTGCTGTCATATAGCATTGAGTGCCATCTAAAAGAGAAATTTCCGTTTCTACTTGCGCAATGAAACCAGCAACTGCATTATCACCTTCACCTTTTTCATATATATAGTATTGCAATCCAGAACCTGTTTTGATCATATTCCAGCTATTACGCTGCTCTAAATACATTTTAATTTGCAACTCTTGTTCAATTGCTAATTCCTTATTGAAATCAGTTGATTTTTTTTGGTTCCAATCTACGGTTTCATTTTTATCTTTTTCTCCACCACAAGATGACAGAAAAACGAATGTCAGAAGTAAAATGAAGCATCTCATGAAAAATATGTTGGAACCAGGTTTTTAAATTTCTGAATTGTGTTTTGGAGATTATCCTCACTCATTCCACCAGCAGCATATTTATGTCCACCACCAGAAAACTCATTCATAGCCATTTCATTGACAAAATAATCTCCTTTTGACCTGAATGAAATTTTAATAATTCCATCTTTTTCCATAAAAAATCCTGCAATCATAATACCGTCTACTGAGAGTGCAACATTTACCAATCCTTCTGTATCTCCTTTTTGATAGTTGAAACGTTCTAGGTCAGCTGCTGTTAACGAAATAATTGCAACGGGAAAACCATTCAGTTTTTGAAAACGTTCCGCGATCGCAAAACCACGCAACTGCAAACGATCCAATGTGTTTGAATCATATACTTTCTCATGCACCATGCTGTGTCTGACTCCTTTTCTGATTAAGTCCGCAATTATTTCATGTGTTCTTGGTTGAACGGATGGAAAACGAAACGAACCAGTATCGGTCATGATTCCCAAGTAGAGAGGTGTACCTATATTTTCATCGATTAAATCACTATTGACTGATTGATCAATCAATTCATAAATTAACTGAGAAGTAGAACAACAAGTAATTTCTGAAATTACGACATCACAAAAATCAGCGGGGAACATGTGGTGGTCTATCATCACTTTTACTCCATCTGCAGCCACTAGATCTTTTGACATTTCCTCTCCTACACGATCCGGAGCATTGTAATCTAAACAAAAAATTAAATCAGCATTTGCTAACAATTCCTTGACTTTTTGAGAATTCGATTCGAAAGAGATGATAGAATCCACTCCGTTCAACCATTTTAAAAATGTAGGGGCTTCATCCGGATGACAAACTACTGCTTCTTTACCTAATCGTTGAATGAAAAAATAGAGCCCTAGAGAACTACCCACTGAATCACCATCTGGGCCTTTGTGAGAAGTGATGACGATCCTTTCAGAAGATTTTATCAAATCAACAATTTGATTGTATGTCTCTGTCATTATAAAGCTAAAAGTTTATCAGTTTCAATAGCGATTTTTGTTCTTAATCCTTCAGAAACCGGATATAAAGGAAGTCGCATAAATTCCTGCATCAGTCCTCTCTTGTTTAATGCAACTTTCACACCGCCTGGATTCCCCTCTTCGAAAAACATTTTTGTCACTGGAAGTAAATCATAATGTTCTTTTCTTGAAATGTCATAATCTCCTTGAAGTGCACTTTTCACCATTTTAGAAAATTTCTCTGGAAAGGCATTCGCTACAACAGATATAACACCGTCTGCTCCAGCAGCAATCAGAGGAAGTGTAATCGCATCATCTCCAGAAATCAACCCAAAACCAGCAGGTTTACAACGAATTATTTCCATGATCTGTTCCATATTCCCTGAAGCTTCTTTCATCGCTACAATATTGGAAACAGCTGAAAGTTCCAAAGTTGTTTCAGCAGTCATGTTTGAACCTGTTCGACCGGGAACATTGTAAAGAATTATAGGTAAATCAGTACATTCTGCAATGTAATTGTAATGTGCAACAATTCCTTTTTGGATTGGCTTATTGTAATAAGGTGAAACAGAAAGAATTCCATCAACACCAGTTGGGAGAGATTTTAAAACATTTCCTACTGCAATTGTGTCGTTCCCCCCTACACCATATACAACTTTCAATTTACCTTGATTTGCCTCTTGCACAGTTTCCAGCACTTTGATTTTCTCATCACTAGAGAGTGTCGGTGATTCACCCGTTGTACCTTGCACAACCAAGAAATCAGTGCCTCCTTGAATTTGAAAATGAACAATTTTTTTTAAAGCGTCATAGTCAACTGAAAAATCTGCTTTGAATGGCGTTACCAGAGCAACACCTGAACCTTTAAAAGGATTATTCATATCCCGAAATTTTATCTAATGTTTTGAATGTAAATTGGATAACCTCTGCAGGCTTTTCTGTTTTACTCTCAACTTTGATCGAAAAGAAATCATTTGATACATTGACACCAACTTTCCAAGGTGAATGAACGTTTTTCAAAAGTTTCATTAATTTCTTATCATCCGTGTAAAACCAAATCATTGCATCATAGGGTTGCACGATAATACGTTCCATTTCTTCATCTCTCAATTTCCCAAAGAATGAAACATCTTTTGGCGAGAAATAATGAATTAATCGATGCGTAGGAAGGATTTCCTTCTTTACTTGTTTTGGTAGGGGTACAATTATTTTCAGGTCTTGCACATTGCTTTCATTCAAAATTTCATCCAATGCAGCAAGGTATTCGAAGTACTCCAATTCTTCGTTGTAAGGCAGCACAATAAGCAACCTTTTTATTTTTGACCATATTGATAGTTCTTGACTCACTTTAATTTTTCAGCAATTTAATAAAATCATCCTCAGATAGTATCTTAATTCCTAAATCTGTTGCCTTTTTTAGTTTTGAAGGTCCCATATTCTCTCCTGCCACCACATAATCCGTTTTAGAGGAAATAGAAGATACATTTTTACCACCATTGGATTCGATTAATTCTTTTAATTCGTCCCTTGAGAAAGAAAGAAAAACTCCCGAAACAACAAATGACAACCCATTTAACACGTCAGATACAGCTTCCTTTTCTACAACTTCCAATTGCAATCCACTTTTCCTTAAACGTTCAATCATTAGTTGATTGCCTTCATCAAGAAAAAACTGTTGGATTGAAATAGCTATTTTTTCTCCAATTTCCTCAGCTTCTAATAATTCATCAAATTTAGCATTCTTGATGTTATCCATCGACTTAAAATGCTTTGCTAATTTTTTGGCGACTGTTTCTCCCACAAATCGAATTCCCACTGCAAACAATACTCGCTCAAATGGAATCTTTTTTGAGGCTTCCACACCATTTAAGAGATTTTCAACAGACTTTTCGGCCATCCTTTCAAGTCCTATCAACTTATCAAAAGTCAATTCGTACAGATCAGCAACGTTTTGGAGCAATCTATTTTCAAACAATTGATCTACTGTCTCAGCTCCCAATCCTTCAATATTCATTGCTTTTCTTCCTATAAAATGCTCAATTTTCCCCTTTATTTGCGGTGGACAAGCTAATTCATTTGGACAATAGTGCTGAGCCTCTCCTTCTCTTCTAATTAACTTAGCTCGACATTCTGGACACTCTGACGGAAAATCAATTAGGTTTGTATTTGATCGAAGCGCTTCATTTACTCCAACAATTTTTGGAATAATTTCTCCTCCTTTTTCAACAAAGACATAATCTGAGTAACACAACCCAAGCTTTTCAATTTGATCTAAATTATGAAGCGACGCACGTTTTACGGTTGTACCACCCAATTGTACGGGTTCCAAATTAGCAACAGGTGTAATTGCGCCTGTTCTTCCCACTTGATACGTAACAGAATTCAACCTCGTTTCGACGCGCTCTGTTTTAAATTTATAGGCAATAGCCCATCTGGGTGATTTAGCTGTAAAACCTAACCGCCGCTGTTGCTCGTAATTGTCTACTTTAATTACAACTCCATCTATTTCAAAAGGCAAACTCTGTCTTTTTTCATTCCAAAAATGAATAAAGTCCATTATACCTGCAATGGAATCTGTTCGAACAATATAATTGTCAATTGTATTCGGAACTTTAAATCCCCAAGAACCTGCTGATTGAACAGATTCAAAATGACCATTGAATAGTAAATCATCACCATAGACACCATATAAAAATGAGTCTAATCCTCTTTCTGCCACAACTTTAGAATCTTGAAGTTTCAATGTGCCAGATGCAGTATTTCTGGGGTTAGCAAAAGTTGGTTCTCCAATATCTTCGCGCTCGTCATTCAATCTTTTGAAACTTTTCAATGGCATAAAAATCTCACCTCGAATCTCAAAATCATCCGGAAAACTACCTGTAAGTGACAAAGGAATGGTTCGAATCGTTTTTACGTTAGTCGTAATATCCTCGCCTTGTGAACCATCGCCCCTTGTTACCGCCCTTGTTAATTGACCCTTTTCATATCTAATTCCCACGGCCACACCATCGTATTTCAATTCACAAACAAATTGAATTGGTTCATCTGTCGTTTTTTTAATACGCGCTTCCCATTCTGTAATTTCCTCTTCAGAATATGTATTCGATAATGACAACATTGGGAATCGATGCTGGACGGTTTCAAATTTCTTTGTCAGATCACCACCGACGCGTTTTGTTGGACTGTTTTCAAATACCAATTGAGGGTACAACTTCTCTAATTTGATTAGCTGATTCAATAGCATATCAAAATCATAGTCCGTGATCTCCTGTTCACTTTTTACATAATACAAGTAATTGTGATGGTTGATCAATGATGACAAACGAAGAATTTCTTCTTTTGCTTCCTGCGCATTCATGTTGTGAATTTACGGCTTTTGCGCCATCATCATCCTATCTTTACCTTGTAAATCTTTCCTCAATTCTATGTTAACAAATCCAATCTCAGTTAATAAATTGATAAGACGTTCGCCAAACTGTTCATGAATTTCAAAATACAGACGACCCTGTTTTTTTAAATAACGCATTGCTTCCTCTGCAATTGCTGAATAAAACTGTAGTGGAGTTTCATCTTTTACAAATAGCGCAATTGAAGGTTCAAACAAAATTACATTAGCAGCCATCTCCGAGGAATCCTTCAATGGTACATAAGGTGGATTAGACACCCAGCAGTCAAATGAATTTGTAGCATACGACTTAAATAAATCTGGATTCAAAACGTCCATAACATTCAATTCAATATGCAAATTCAACTTGTTTGAATTCTCTGTAGCTAGATTAACTGCATCATTGGAAATATCTACTGCATATACTGCTGAATCAATAAGTTTAGATTTTAATGCCAAAGCAATGCAACCAGAACCTGTACACAAATCAAGGATTCTTAATGAACTGGCATTAGCATATTCTAAAAGAATCCAATCAACTAATTCTTCTGTTTCTGGTCGCGGAATCAACGCCCTATTATCTGTCTTTAATTCTAAATCATAAAATAATGTTGAACCGATTATATATTGAAAAGGCTCATTGGACTGAAGTCTTTTTACAATAGATCTAAAATAGAGTAAATCAGATTCTGACAACAAAGAAGTTTCGCTAACTAAATACTCTGAAACAGAAAGTCCGAGTCTGCGACAAACGCATTCTCGGACTATTAACTTTATTTCATTTTCGAAAAACTGAGGTTTCAGTCGTTCGTTAAAATAGCTTTTGATTGCCTGAACGGTGTTCTTTTGGACAAACATTGCAATTTTCTTTTCAAAATTATTTAGTTATAATTTTGAATTCAGTTCGACGATTCATTTGATGATCTTCCTCAGAGCAAGGAACGATTCGAGTACCTTCACAAGCACAATCGTTCACCAACTTCGTTTCACCGTATCCTCTGTAATGAATCCTTTTTGGATTGGTTATTCTCTCTTTGATATATCTCACTGATGCTTGCGCTCTTGCCTCAGAAAGTTTTTGGTTATACGCTTTAGAACCTCGACAATCGGTATGAGAACCCAATTCGATATGAAGATTAGGGAATTGATTCAGAATTCCTACTACTTCATCGAGTACAGACTTATCAGCTCTTAGGTTAGAACTATTCCAATCGAAATAGATTGTTCTAACTTTCAAAAACATTTCATCTTCCACAGCATACACTCCATCTGGTATTAACTGTAGAACTCCAATTTCGTTTTCGATTACATCATTTATCTCCTCAGAACTCACAAAATTTGTGTCCGTTTGAAAATTGCTTTTGCTGGTAACAATTGCAAATTCTTTTTTGTCGAGTACATCAAAGAAGTAACTTCCATCTGAACTTGTTTTTACAGAATCAATTATTTTAAAATCCTTCGTATAAAGCGCCACAGTGGCATTCGCCAAAGGTTCATTTTTCGTAGAATTTGAAATATGTCCTTTAACAATAACGCGGTGATCTAAAACAGGATTTAAAGAAAGGACATTGTCAGTCGTATTCGTTGATAGTAAATTTGTCAATGATCTATAACTTGGTTTCGTAACGTCCATTGTGAATTTCATTCCAGATGGAAGATTCAAAGAATATTTACCATTAGCATCGGTTACTACAGAATCTACATAATCTCCTGTTTCATTTCTAAAATTAATTTTAGTATTCGCTAACGATTTTCCAAAATTATTTGATGCTACACCATTGATTTCTTTCCAAGGATTAGGCAAATCCTTTAACAATTTGACATAATAAATATCATCATTTCCTTTACCACCATCCTTGCGATTTGAAGAGACATATCCACTTTTCATTGTAGATGTCAACACCAAACCGAAATCATCGGCGGAAGAATTTAATGGCGCCCCCAAATTCATTGCTTTCATATACTTCGGTACTTTCAAAGAAATCAAATAGATATCCATTCCACCTAAACCATACTGACCATTGGAAGCAAACAATAATAATTGTGTTTTCTCAATATAGTTAGGAAACAATTCATCTCCTTCAGTATTTACCTCCGGACCTAAATTTTCTGGTTTCGACCATGTTGTATCTCCAACTAGTGTGCATTTGTAGATATCAGCACCACCAAATCCACCAGGCATATCACTTGAGAAAAACAATGTTTTACCATCAGCAGTTAAAGATGGGTGACCAACTGAATAATCAGGATTATTGTATTGAAACGCTACAGGGTCTGACCAATTTCCATCAATATCTTTGTCAGCTGTATACATTTGAAGCTTTATGCTACCATCTTGGCTCTTGTTACGAGAATAATTGTTTGCGGTATAGATCATTTTACTGTACGAACCATTGAATGCAACAGGTCCTTCATGGTATTTCTTATTGAATGCTGGAACCAATGCATTAAAACTTTGAATTGTATCCCCGTCAATATCTGCTAAATACAAATCAAGGAAGGTCTCACTTGTCCAAAAGTATTCCTTAATAACCAAACCTTTCCTTGGCGTACTTGCAGAATAAACCAATTGATCATAATACATTCCACTTGCAAACTCTTGCTTTTCGCTGTTCATTCCAACATTCGTCAACTCAAATAATTTAAGATCCTTCATTAACGAAGCTGACTTTTCATATTTTGACGAATTAAATGATGCTCTTCTTTCTGTTGGTGCTTTTTCGGCATATTGCTTCATGTAAGAATCTGCTTCTTCGTAAGAGCCATTCATCTTCAACATATTTGCACAATTGTAGATGTCGATTGATTGACAATCCGAACGTTCTACCAATTGCTTATAAACAGGCAAAGACAATTCATATTGCGCCATTTTTGCATAAGAATCAGCTAACCTTCTTAATCCTTGAGTTGAAAGAGAATCCTCAGAAGAGTAATACCCAGCGGCTCTAGAATAATTGTAGTAGTTATACATAATATCACCTTTCTGTTCTGGGGTTTTCTTCTTGAAATACTCCTTAACATCTTGAATGATTTGATCTGTCGTTTGCTTGAAAGCACTTGGTTCCTGAACACTGTCCTGAGAAAATACAGGAGCAGAAAGGAGAACAGAACATATTAAGATTTTAGTTTTCATCACTTAAAGTTTTTTAAAACTGTGCTGGTTAGAACTATTTAGATTCTTTACGCGTTGATTGATTAAAAGTTTCTTGGCGAAACAATCTTTTTCTTTACACCTTGAATAAAATCATATCGTAGCACTATTTCATGGCTACCCGCGTTGTATCTACCAGTGTTTATTCCATAAGACCAATCAAACGAATAACCAACTCTTAGGCTATTATCAAAATTAAATCCTGCTATAATTCCAAAAGCATCACCAGTTCTAAACATTGCACCTAACTCCAAACGCTTGTCCAAAGTTGCAATACCCGTTAGCTCTGCTTGCGTTGGAGCAGCGCCAGTAGTCTTAATTAAAGCAATCGGTTTTAGTTGCAATTTTGGATTAATGTCAAAGACGTAACCTCCCATTAAATAAGCGTGTATTTTTTCATTCGATTTGAAACCAGACACATTGTCAGCGTAATATCGCAAAGGCAATAATCTAGGGCTTGACAAACCGATAAAATACTTGTCAGTAGCAAAATGTGCTCCTAAGCCTACATTTGGATTCACTTTTGAATAATTTGCCACAGCTATATCTCCAGCATCAATAGCCGTCAATTGAGTTAAATCAATATTGAACATATCAATTCCAGCTTTTATACCCATGGATAATTTACCAGTTAACAACGGTATTTTATACGCATAGTCTGCAAAAACAGAAGTTGCATTTACCGGTCCTGTTTTATCATGCATTACCGATAACCCTACACCCATGTCTTCACCAATGGGCGCATGTAAATTAACTGTTTGAGAAGTTGGCGCTCCTTTAAATCCGACCCATTGAGAGCGATGAAGTGCCGTTATTGTTAACGCTTCCCTACTTCCAGCATAAGCTGGATTTATAGATAGTGTGTTGAACGCATAGTGTGTATACATTGCTTCCTGCTGAGCTGAAGCCACACATGCTGTCATAACGATTGCGAAAGTTGATAGTATCTTTTTCATAACTATTCTTTTTAAAATCTGACTTACTTATTATTTCGTAAGGAATATGTAACCTTTACTTGGTTTAGCACCATCATTGTCTCCTAGATCAAGGATGTAGAAGTATGTTCCTGTTGGTAAGATATTTCCTCCAAATGAAAGGCCTTCTGTACATTCGCCACCCCACGTGTTTTGATATCCTTCCTGACGGTAAACTAAACTTCCCCATCTGTTATAGATTTCAAGAACATTGTTTGGATGGTCGTATATACCTTGAATTTCAAACACATCATTTTTACCATCACCATTTGGCGTTACAACTTGAGGCACTAATAGGTCGATGTCGATTGTTAAACATTCCGAAGTATCTACACATGTGTTGTAGGTTAATATTACAGCATAATCTCCACTCAAAAGAGGTTCAAATGTTTGTTGGGTAGCACCTGCAACATAAGAGTAATTATTGCCACAATTCACCCACTGATAAAGAACATTCGATTGATCTGCACTAAATACTAGTTCATTCAACTGAATTCCAGCAGTTTCAATAGAATCAATTGTCAAATTGATTGTTATTGTACTATCACACCCTTGAGAATTTGGAATGATTGCAGTATAAACTCCTGAGTTCGTATAGATTTGACCATCTGGAGCTGAGTAGCTATCACAAGCCGACAGGGTAATTTCTGATGTTGAACTTTGATTTAAAGTAAGATTAATGGTAATTGTACTATCACATCCGAATGATCCTGGGATTACTGATGTATATGTTCCCGAACCAAATGATGTCAAATCAATACCATCAGGTGATATATAAACATCACATGCAACTGTATCCACTGTTGAAGTCAATGGTAAAACATTTACCGTTTGAGTTGCAGATGTAGTATTTCCTGCGACATCGGTAACAATCCAAGTAACTGTTGTTGCTCCTAATGGATAAACTGAAGGACCATCATTCACAACCGATGTAACTTGACAGTTGTCTGATGTTGTTGGTAATCCAAGATCAACTCCTGTTGCAGTACATCCAGCATTATTCGGATATACATTCACTGTGGCTGGCGCAGTTATCGAAGGCGCAGTAACGTCTTCAATAATGACTGTTTGAGTAGCGGTTGCTGTATTTCCATTACCATCATCAAACGTCCAGTTAATTACAAATGTTCCCTGAGTTGAATATGTCAATGGGTCCGTGGTTGTACCAGTTATTGTTCCCATACAAATATCGGAAGTTGTTGCGGCACTCACTGTAGTATCACATTGCGCAACTGCATCTGCAATAACAGGAACATCCGGAGCTGTAACATCGTCATATGTAATTGTCTGAGTCGATGTTGCCGTATTTCCTGAAGCATCTGTGAAGGTCCATGTTACAACAACCACTGTGTCACCAGAATAAGCTGTGAAATCTGATATTCCGGTAACTGGTCCGCAATTATCAAAAGCTTCTGGAGCTACAGGTGAACATTCAACTGTTGTATCTGGCAACACTGCAGCAATTACAGGAGCTTGAGTATCTGTAACAATTACACTGTATGAACATGTAGCAGTATTTCCTGATCCATCTGTTACTGTCCAAGTAACAGCAGTAATACCTGTACTAAAAGAAACACCATCCAATGTTGTTAAACCATTTCCTGTTGTCGAACCACTTAATGTATAAGAAATACTATCAATTGAGCAGTTATCAGATCCTAAAGCATCCCAACCAAGACCAGTATTTGTATATGTACATACTCCTGGATCGGCAACTACGTTTGTATCGGTAATTACACCACAAGTTGTTACCACAGGTAATTCAGTATCACGAACAATGACGTTATAAGTGCAAGTCGAAATATTTCCTGCTGCATCTGTGATTGTCCATAGAACATTTGTAGAATCTAAGTTGAAAACAACACCATCAAGTGTCAATAAGCCCGTTCCTGTTGTTGATCCAGTAAGATCACATACAATTGAAGCTACCGAACAGTTATCAGATGCAGTAGCATCCCATCCAGTTCCAATATTTGTATAAGTACAAAACGTAGCCTCAGCGATTACAGTTGTATCGATGACAGCACCACAAACCAATACATCTGGCACTTGCGTATCGTTCACTGTTAGGTTGAAAGAACAAGTTGCTGTATTTCCAGAACCATCCGTAGCAGTCCAAAGAATGTTTGTCACACCCTGGTTGAATATTACACCATCAATTGATGTACCTGAACCAGTTGTTGCCCCAGTCAAGACATAATCGAAGGTAACACTGCAATTATCTGCACCAGTAGCATCAAGACCAATTCCAGAGTTAGTGTAAGTACATACATCTAAATCGGTGCTAACCGTTGAATCAGCTATGCAAGTAATTGTTGGAAGTTCTGTATCTTCTACAATTACGTTGAATGAACAAGAAGTTGTGTTTCCTGCACCATCCGTCGCTGTCCAAGTTACCAAAGTAGTATCCAATTCAAATTCAAATCCATCAAGGGTTGTTAAACCACTCGCAACTGTCGCTCCTGTTAATGTGTATGAAATACTATCAATTGTACAGTTATCCGTAGCAGTTGCATCCCAACCTAAGCCATTGTTTGTATAAGTACAAACTCCAGCATCTGCAATAACCACTTGATCTGTAGCACATGAAATTAAAGGCAATTCATTGTCTTGTACAATTACGTTAAATGTGCATGTTGTTGTATTACCGGCCAAATCTGTAACAGTCCACAAAACAGTTGTCGTATCATTATTGAATGTCACAGCATCTAGCGTTGTTAAACCTGTTGCACTTGTAGCTCCTGAAAGATCACATAGAATCGTTGCTATTGTACAATTATCCGTTGCAGTTGGATCGAATCCTAAACCAACATGCGTGAAATTACATACACCAGCATCAGCAGTAACAATTGTATCTCCTGCCCCACCGCATGATGCAATTATTGGCGCTTCCTGATCTTCTACGGTAACATTGTATGTACATGTTGTCGTATTGCCTGATCCATCTGTAATTGTCCATAGAACTGCTGTAACACCAGAATTGAATGTTACACCATCCAAAGTTGTTCCTGTTCCAGTTGTAACACCTGAAAGAGTATAGTCAATAGTTGCTACTGAGCAATTATCCGCAGCAGTCGCATCCCATGCTATTCCTGAATGAGTATACGTACAGAATGATGAATCTGTTGGAACATTCACATCTGCACCAGGACCACAAACAGTCACTGTTGGTAATTGATCATCTAATACGTTTACATTGAATGCACATGTTGTTGTATTTCCTGAATTATCAGTAACAGTCCAAAGTACGTTCGTTGTTCCAAGATTAAATAAAACATTCGCTAATGTGTTGCTTGTTCCTGACGTTGCACCTGATAAAGTGGCAATTATAGAGGAAACAGTGCAGTTATCAGTTGCTGTTGCATCCCAGCCAGTGCCAATATTTGTATAAGTACAAACACCAGCATCTGCAATAACTGTTGTGTCTATAACAGCACCACATAATGTAATCACTGGTAACTCAGCATCAGAGACTGTAACAGAATAAGAACATGTTGCAGTATTACCCGCTGCGTCAGAAACTGTCCAATTTACAGTTGTTATACCAGAATTTAAAACAATGCCGTCCAAACTTGCACCTGTTCCCGATGTAGCTCCTGTTAACGTGTAAGAATAAACTGTTGAACAGTTATCAGATCCTGTTGGATCCCATGATGTACCAACAACTGTGTAATCACACACTCCAGCGTCTGTATTTACAGATTGATCAGCGACACAAGTAATTGATGGAAGTTCATTATCCTGAACAATTACATTGAACGAGCAAGTTGCAGTATTACCAGCTAAATCCGTTACAGTCCATAGAACTGCAGTTGTATCTTGATTGAATGCCACACCATTTAGAGTGGTTAAACCTGTTGCAGACGTTGCACCAGACAAATCATACTGGTAAGTACCAATCACACAGTTATCAGTTGCTATGGCATCCCAAACTGTTGAAGTTTGAGTGTAAGTACATACAGTTGGATCAGTCGTTACAATTACATCACCTGTTCCACCACAAGATGTAATAACCGGGTTTTCAGTATCAGGCACATTCACATCGAAAGTGCATGTAGAAATATTACCAGAACCATCAGTAACTGTCCATAGAACCGTGCTTATTCCTGGATTGAAAACAAATCCATCAAGTGTTGTTCCTGTACCTGATGAAGAACCAGTTACATTGTAAATAATTGAAGTAATTGAACAATTATCTGTTGCTAATGCATCCAGACCTGTTCCCGTGTTCAAATGAGTACAAACTCCTGCATCAGCAGCAGCAATAACAGTCCCTGATCCACCGCATGTGGAAATTATTGGCAATTGATCATCTAAAACTGTTACATTAAAAGTACATGTAGTTGAGTTTCCAGAATTATCTGTTACTGTCCACAATACATTTGTTACACCTAAATTAAAGCTAACACCGTCTAAAGAGCTAGCTGTTCCAGCTGTCACACCTGACAATTGATAAACAATAGAAGAGACCGTGCAGTTATCTGTAGCAGTTGCATCCCATCCTAAGCCATTGTTCGTATATGTGCAAACTCCTGCATCTGCAAACACAGTAGTATCAATAACAGCTCCACACAATGTGATAACTGGTAATTCAACATCTGTAACTGTAATTGTGTAAGAACATGTCACTGCATTTGCAGAACCATCTGTTGCTGTCCATAAAACATTTGTTACTCCAGGATTTAATACAACCCCGTCCAAAGAAGATCCAGTTCCTGAATTTGCCCCTGAAAGCGCATAATTAAAAGTAACACTGCAATTATCAGAACCTGTGGCATCCCATGCTGTTCCAGAAATAGTATACGAACAGACTCCAGCGTCCGTATTTAAGGCTTGATCAGCCACACAAGTAATTGTAGGGTCTTGATCATCTGTTACCGTAATATCGAAAGTACATGTTGTCGCATTACCGGCTGCATCTGTCGCTGTCCAAAGCACAGTTGTTGTTCCTAAATTGAATGGTACACCGCTCAATGAAACCCCAGCTCCACTAGTCGCTCCGGAAAGTGCATAATCAACCGTGAACGCACAGTTGTCACTCGCAACAATATCCCAGGAAGTTGAATTATTAGTATAAGTGCATACTCCAGCGTCAGCGGAAACAGATGTATTCGCACCTGGTCCACATACAGAGATAGTAGGGAATTCGCTATCTATTACAGTTATATCAAAACCGCATGTTGATGTTAAACCGTTGACATCTGTTGCTGTCCATGTAACTGTTGTTGTTCCAGTAAATACGACACCATCCAAAGTTGTTAACCCGGTTGCAGTTGTTGCACCTGTAAGATCGCAAAGAACAGTTGCAATTAAGCAGTTGTCTGTTGCAGAAGCATCCCAGGCCGTTCCAGAGTGCAATAAGGTACATCCACCACCGTCAGCTGGCAGGTTTAAATCTGTTGTTTGATTACACGTAATGATTGGATTCTGAGTATCATCAACTATAATATCATATGTACAAGTAGCTGTATTGCCTGAATTATCAGTAATTGTCCACAATACTGTTGTTGTACCTAAATTAAATACAACATTATCTAAAGTTGTTGCACCTGCTCCTGTTGTTGCACCACCAAGTGAATAAACAATTGTAGAAACTGTGCAGTTATCAGTAGCAATTGCATCCCAGCCAGTACCATCATTGGTATAAGTACATACATCAGCATCGGCTGCAACAGTTGTATTCGTTCCAGGTCCGCAAGTTGTTATAACAGGAAGTTCTACATCCGTCACTGTAACTATATGAGAACAAGTACTCGTATTTCCATGGCTATCCGTAACTGACCAAGTAATTGTAGTTGCACCAGGTTGGAATACAACTCCATCAACAGAAGCTACTCCTGTTCCTGTTGTCGCACCTGTTAAGGCATACGTTACAATTGTAGGGCAGTTATCAGATACAATTGCATCCCAATCTGTACCATTTTTTGTATAATCACAAGAACCAAGGTCAGTATTTACTGGTTGGTCGCTAGCACATGTTATAATTGGCACTTGATTGTCATTTACAGTTACAGTAAATGAACATGTCGCTGTCAATGCTGAATTATCAGTTGCAGTCCATGTTACTGTTGTAACTCCATAATTAAATGCAACTCCTGAAAGACTTGTTCCTGAACCTGTGGTTGCACCAGTCAATGCATAATTTGTAGAAGCCACTGTGCAGTTATCTGTAAAAGAGGCATTCCAAGAAGCATCGAGTTGTGTGTAAGTACAAGCCGCTGCGTCCATATTTACAGTTTGGTTACCTGTAGGACCGCATGAAACCAATGTTGGATCTTCTGTATCAGTTACTATAACGTCATAGGAACAAGTTGAGGTTCTACCAGAGTTGTCTGTTGCTGTCCAAGTTACAGTAGTTGTACCTAAAGCAAAAACTTGACCGTTCAATGTTGTACCTGAACCAGTTGAAACACCGGACAATAAATAAGTAGGTGCCGCTACAGAACAGTTATCCGTTGCAGTGGCATTCCAGGTTGTTCCAGAATGAGTATATGTACAAAGACCTGCTCCTAAAGTAATATTCTGATCTGTTGTTACACCACAAGTTATAGCAGGGTCTTGATTATCCACTACAGTTACGGTGTAAGCACATGTAGCAGTATTTCCAGAAATGTCAGTAATCGTCCATAGAACGTTTGTAACTCCTGAATTAAATACTTGACCCGCAATTGATGAAACACCTGATGCAATGAGCGTAGCGCCTGACAAAGCATAAGAATAGGAAATTGTACAATTATCAGTTGCCGTTGGATTCCATAAAATACCAGAATGTGTATAGGTACAAACACCAGCCGCCATGTTTACAGTTTGATTTGATGGACATACTGTTACAACTGGAGCAACGTTGTCGGTAATTGTTACATTAAAGGTGCAAGTTGTAGTGTTTCCCGAACCATCTGTAGCTGTCCATGTAACGACCGTTGTCCCTACATTGAATGCCTGATTTGTAAGAGTTGTTAATGCTGTTCCTGTAGTAGCTCCAGTCAATGTTGCTAAAACAGACGTCACGCTGCAATTATCTGTTGCAGATGCGTTCCATACAGCTCCCGTTCTCGTGAAGGTACAAACACCTGCATCTGTATTTAAATTTTGATTAGCAGTGTTGTTGCAAAGTAAATTTGGAGCTTGGTTGTCTGCGACAGTAACAGTAAAAGAACAAGTGGTAGTATTGGCAGGAGTTGGAGTTGCACCTATACCACCATCCGTCACAGTCCAAGTAACCGTTGTTGTTCCTAGGTTAAAATCTACATTATTCAGAGTTGTAAGATTCGAAGCCACAGTTGCGCCAGTCAAAGAGCATCTAACCGACGCTACAGAACAATTATCACCAAAAGCGGATGGGTCCCAACTCGTCCCTAGCTTGGTAAAATTACATTCACCTAGGTCAGCAAAAACATTCTGCACCCCACTTGCTCCACATGTAATGGTCGGTGGTGTAGCGTCCGTAACATTCACAATCACAACGCAATAACTTTCATTTGCAGGCGTTGCATTGTCATATACTGTCCACAAAACGGTTGTAGTACCCTTATTAAACACCTTACCATTCAAGGATTGATTCACAGCGGTTCCACTGGTTGCACCCGACAGGTTATAACGTGCATTTGGAACCAACATACAATTATCACTCAAACCAGACGGATCTAAAGAAGCTCCACTATGAACATACGTACAACCCGTGTTCGTGACAAAATTCTGAGGCGTTGTTGGACATGCTGCTATGCCAGGAGGTGTAACGTCCGGAGTACAGCTTTGTCCAACCACAGATCCTGACAGCACCACTGCAGAAACCACTGTTACCAACCTTGTAAATAATCGTTTCATAATCATAGTTTATTGATGAAAACTGCCTGATAGGCATGTTCAGTACGCAACTTGTACGGAACGGATATAAAAAAGTTACTTTTTAACTTAATAGAAATTAAACCCGAAAAATTGAAAGCAGTATAATAGGAGAGAAAACTTAACAAACAAGGAGTAGAAGATTCTTTACTAGCCAAAAAACAAAACAATTTTTCAAATTTGGAAAACCGTTTTTTTAGAAATTGATTAAGGTCGTAAGTATTTACCATACAGTTCATTTTCTTAAGTAGCAAGCGGGAATTTAAAGACAAATTCCCTTTCCTGAATCTCAATAATACAACAAATGTAAGTCTATTCCAAATTTTGGAAAAGAAAATTCAATCAAGATGGAATTGTTAATAAGCATATTAATTTGTTTAAAATCAAGTATTTAAGTGTTAATTAAGTGGCTTTTCAAAAAATTATTTAACTACTTTTTTGAGTATCTAAAAACTAGACAAACTATCTTTTTAATGGTTTTTGAGCCCAAATTGTGCATGAAAAATGACCAGAATCACCCAAGGAGCTTTCCAATATCTCAAAACCAGACCGTTCATATAAACGAATGGCTTTTCCCAATTCGGGCATTGTTTCCAAATAGAGATTTTTATACCCAAAGTTTGTTGCTTCAGAAGAGCACAATTCAATGAGGAAATTCCCAAGTCCATACCCTCTATAATCTTGTAAAACATAAAGTTTCACTAATTCAACAAATCCATCCGGCAGACCACTGGTAGGAAAAAAACCACAACCACCCACAATCCGTCCATTGAATTCTACCACATAATAGCCGCTACCCTGCTCTTTAAATACATCAGAAAGAAAATCGGTTGTTGGATCGGAATAGACAGTTCCTTGACGGGCAGCATTATGTTCTACCAAAACAGAACGAATAACTTCAGCAATCTGCGCATTATCATTTGACGCGATTGGCCGTATGATGAAATCTTTAAAATGTATCAAGTGAATTATTTCGACTTAAAATAGTAGGTATAACCAAAACCGACAATCAAAAATCCGGTCACTTTGTTGAATCCGGAAGGGTCATACCCCCCAAATGTTTCCAATCCTATCATGCTTGGCTTAAATCCGAAACCATAACTAGCATATGAAAAGAATAAACGGTAGGAAGATACTTCATCGGCTGTCAATATCAATCCCATTGTTGGATCAACATAGAAAGAATTTAGTTGAATAGGGTTATTACCCGCTGAGTCATTCCTATCTGTATCAAAATAATGTTGTGAATACCCAACTTTGACACCTAGATCAATTGCAAAACGATCATTGATAAACTTCTCCCAACCCAATTTAATAAATACACCTGTCGAATGCATCCCTCCATATACTGGTTTCGGTACTTTAAATTCATTAATCGCAAAATAGCCATAACGAACACCAGCGCCTGCAGTCAAATGATTTTTAAAGTCATATTGGTAATAGGTAGAAAAATTAACCAAACCTTGCATGATGTTTTTGAAAGGCTCATTCGTAAAACCGTTTGGTAAGCCTAATTCGACATTGAATGTATGTTTCGGTTCAATAACCTGCGCTGAATAGTCTAGCATACGCATCACTAAAGCCGCGATTAAAACCACACATTTAAACAATCTCTTCATTGGAGGTGAAAGTTACACATTACTTTTAAAAAAATAAAACAAGCCCGTTTTCCATCATCAACATTGCACAATAAAAACAAAGGAAAATAGAATGATTAACTTTGCCTGATTGAACAGAGGAATTGCATATATAATTATCTCAGGAATAGCCTTTCTGATTGTAAATTTGATAGTAAAAGTGCTATCTGTTGGAATCCCCGGAAGCGAAGCTCTACAATTTCAAAAATACCCAATTCACGAGTTAGTTCTTGCGCGTTCAATTGTTTCATTCGCGCTCTCATTTTACGCCTTAAAACGCAAAGGCCTGCCCATTCTTGGTAACAATCGGAAATGGCTTTTTATGCGCGGAATTTCTGGCACCTTCGCCTTGACTCTTTTCTTTTACACAATTCAAAATTTACCCCTGGCAATTGCTTCTACCGTTCAATACCTTGCTCCTGTTTTTACAATTTTATTCGCTGTTTTACTTTCTGGAGAAATCATAAAAAAACACCAATGGATTTTTATTTTAAGCGCATTAACAGGTGTAATTCTTATTGGTTCACCAAATTTTCTATCCGACAACCTTGCAAAAATCAATTTGAACTGGCTTCTTATTGGTGTTTTATCCGCATCATTTTCAGGCCTAGCCTACTCTTCTATTGTTAAATTAAAAAACACAGAAGATCCAATGAACGTAGTACTTTACTTCCCAATGATTGCCATACCAATTATGCTTGTGTGGTGCCTCTTCGATTTTGTAACGCCAGTTGGTATTGAATGGTTGCTTCTAATTATCATGGGAGTTTTCACACAAATAGCACAATTATTTCTTACCAAAGGACTTATGAGTGAAGAAACATCTATTATCGCACCCTTTCAATATTTGGGCGCAATCTATGCAGCATTGGCTGGCTACCTGATTTTTGATGAGTCTTTATCGATCATTATTTACGTTGGTATTGCATTGATTTTGGCTGGTGTGATCTTTAACACAATAAGTGCAAAGAAATAATTCGCTACATTTGATTGTGGACAATAAAATTGACAGATCAAAACTCGGACAATTCGGAAATCTGGAACTGCTGGCAAAACAAGTTGTTGAAGGATTTATAACCGGTTTGCATAAAAGTCCCTACCATGGATTTTCAGTTGAATTTGCCGAACATCGCTTGTACAATACAGGCGAATCAACACGCCATATTGATTGGAAACTTTACGGAAGAAGCGAAAAATTATTCACAAAAAAATACGAGGAAGAAACAAATCTACGGTGTCAAATAGTCATTGATTGTTCAGGCTCTATGTTTTTTCCGAAAGATGGTAACACCAATAAATATGAATACTCCGTATATGCTGCCGCTGCATTAATAGAATTATTAAGGCGACAACGCGATGCGATTGGTGTTTCAATTTTTGCAGATGAACTTGAACTTCAAACAGCTGCCAAATCCTCTACATCGCACATCCATTACCTATACAGTGAATTGGAAAAACGGCTTTCCAATTACAGTGAAAAGCAACAAAAAAATACGAATGCAATTACAGCTTTGAATGACATTGCAGAGCTTTGTCACAAGAGAAGTTTAATTGTCATCTTCAGCGATTTATTAGACGATCCAACTAAATTGGATGAGCTTTTTCAGGCTTTGCAACACATGAAACACAACAAACATGAAGTAATTCTTTTTCATGTAACGGATAAACAAACTGAAATTGATTTCGAACTTGAAAATCGCCCTTACAACCTGATCGATATGGAAACAGGCGAAAGTTTAAAGTTGCAACCGAATGAAATCAAAACACATTATAAAAACGCTATTCAAACCTATTTCGAAGAGATCAAGCTTCGCTGTGCGAACCACCGAATTGATTTTATGCCTGCAGATATTCAAATGGGATACAATGACGTTCTGTTGAAATACTTGATCAAACGACAAAAATTACATTAATATCACTTCACATTCTTTAAATTTGTCTCAATAGATTCTGAAACGTGTTATCTAAAAAATCAAAATATGCTATCAAGGCCCTCATGTCGCTGGCAAAGCGATTTGATGAAAAAACACCTTTGAAAATCATTACGATTTCAGAAGAAGAGCATATTCCCCGAAAATTCCTGGAGGCAATCCTTGTGGAATTAAGAAACAATGGCCTACTCTACAGTAAAATGGGCGCAAATGGCGGATATTACTTGGCAAAGCATCCAGAGGAAATATTTCTTAGTCAAGTAATTCGAATTTCAGGTGGACCTATTGCCATGCTTCCCTGTGTCAGTTTGAATTTCTACGAACCTTGTGAAGAATGTGTCAATGAGCAAACATGTGGACTGAGTGATGTTATCAAGGAAGTAAGAGAAGTTACAATTGCTATTCTTTCCAAAACCTCCATCGCAGACCTTTTGAAGCGCGAAGAAAACCTCCGAAACAAGTTCAATCTTTAATTAGTCCTACTACTCCAATAGGAATAGTAAATATTTTTTCTTTTTTTCTTGGTCAATAGAAATAATTGATTTTACTTTGCACTCGGAAATTTAGGATGAACGGTTTTATTTATCTCCTACTTCTCCCATAGAATTTAAAGTGTATAGAGATGGCAACATTCAGAGAAGGTATTGAAAATCTTAATTCTACATCAAAAAAAGCCATTGTAGAAAAAGATATTATCGAACTTGGACAAAAGATTCAAGCATTTAAAGAAGGAATTCTTGCTGAAGACAAATTCAAAGCCCTGCGTTTAGCTAGAGGTGTTTATGGTCAGCGGCAACAAGGTGTTCAAATGATCCGCATCAAATTGCCGTTCGGAAAGGTTACCCCTACTCAATTGCGAAGAATCTGCGAAGTATCTGATGAATACAGTACTGGAAAGTTACATATCACCACGCGACAAGATATTCAAATACACTATGTTAGTCTGGACAGAACACCACAACTTTGGGCTGACTTAGAAAAAGATGATATCACCCTGCGTGAAGCATGTGGCAATACCGTAAGAAATGTTACCGCCAGTGCAATCGCAGGAATTGATAAAAACGAACCGTTCGATGTCGCTCCTTATGCTGACTTAATTTATCGCTACTTTCTAAGAAAACCTTTTGGTCAAGAACTTGGCAGAAAAATCAAAATTGCTTTCAGCAGCAGTGAAGAAGATGATGCTTTCACTTTCATACACGACTTCGGATTCATTCCAAAAATTAAAAATGAAAATGGAATTGAACTAAAAGGATTCAAAGTACTTGTTGGCGGTGGACTTGGAGCACAACCATTTCTTGCACACACAGCATTTGAATTCTTGCCTGCGAGTGAAATTATTCCATTTATGGAAGCTTCCATTCGTATTTTCGACCGATATGGCGAGCGAAATTCAAGGAACAAAGCACGCATGAAGTATTTGATCGGCAAGCTTGGAATTGATGAATTCATTCGTCTCGTTCAGCTCGAAACAAAGGCAGTTCAATACAATCCAGAAGTTGATTTCATCTTGTTTGAACAGCAACTGGATATTCAAACACCGGAGAATGCTAGTTCAATTGAAACTATTTTAAGTCAAAGCAATGATTTGTCATTGAATGAATGGCTCAAAACAAATGTGATCGAACAAAAACAGCCAGGGTATTATGCCGTATACGTAAAGGTTCAACTTGGGGATTTTACAACTGAGCAAGCACGACTTTTAGCAACAATAACAGAAAAATTTGCCTCTGACGATATCCGATTTACAATTGATCAAAGCTTGTTATTGAAATTCGTTAAAGGGCAAGATCTAGTTGAGCTTTACACCGCTTTAAAAGCAATAGGATTAGGTGATTCAGGATACAATAGTCTTGCCGACGTGACAGCTTGCCCAGGTACCGACACATGCAACTTAGGAATTTCAAATAGTACGACTGTTGCTAAAGTCATCGAAGATCTAATACGAGCTGAATACCCTGAACTAGTATACGAGCAATCGATTAAAATCAAGATTAGTGGATGCATGAACTCTTGCGGTCAGCATGGATTGGCACATATTGGATTCCACGGTAGCTCAATGAAAGTCGAAAAATCGACATTACCGGCATTGCAAGTACTTCTAGGTGGCGGTAAATCAGGTGATGGAGCAGGGAGAATAGCTGAAAAGGTGATTAAATTGCCAAGCAAGCGTGTTTTAGACATCATTCGCACCTTACTAAATGACTTTTTGGAAAATCAGCGTGACGAGAATTTCAATGAATACTATGATCGTCAGGGAAATAAATATTTCTATGATTTACTCAAGCCAATAGCTGATTTGAGCACCATCAAGGAGGAAGATTTTATTGACTGGGGAAATGAAGATAAATTTAAAACAGAAATTGGTGTAGGTGAATGTGCCGGAGTCATTATCGATTTAGTAGCGACACTGATATACGATGCTGAAGAGAAATTAAACAATGCAAAGGCAACATTCGAGAGCGGCTCTTTCGCAGACAGTCTTTACCACTCCTACTCTGCCGGAATTCATGCAGCAAAAGCGATTCTTATTGAAAACAAAGTGCATTGTAATACCCATGCGGGTATCATAGCAGATTTTGACAAGCACCTCGCTACTCAATTTGGCTTCGATGAAGAAAACACTTTTGCAGACTTTATTCAGCAAATCAACAAAGAAAAAGCCTCACAGTCGTTTGCAAATGAATTCCATCAAAAAGTGAATCGTTTCGTGAACGAAGTGTCAGAAAAAACTAAAAAACAAAAAGAAAATTAAAATGAATACACTTATAAAACAACCAAAAATAACACTTGTTGGAGCCGGTCCTGGTGATATCGAGTTGATTACATTAAAAGGACTTAAAGCCATTCAAAATGCCGACGTAATTTTATACGATGCATTGGTAAATGAAGAGCTTCTCAATGAGGCTCCAAACGCAAAAATCATCTTTGTTGGCAAGCGCAAAGGATTCAAGGCATTAAGCCAGAAAGCCATCAATACCTTGATTGTCGATCAGGCGATCAAGCATGGACACGTCGTGCGTTTAAAAGGTGGTGACTCTTTCGTTTTCGGGAGAGGATTCGAAGAAATCCAACACGCCCAATTATTTGGGATACACGTGGATGTTATTCCAGGAATATCAAGTTCTATTGCTGTACCTGCCTTAGCTGGAATACCTGTTACACACCGTGGAACGAGCAACAGTTTCACAGTGATTACAGCAACACTTTCCGATGGCAGTTTAAACCCTGAAATCAAACAATTACCTCTTCTTAAAGGAACTTCAGTCGTTTTAATGGGACTAAGTAAATTGGAAGAAATTGCTCAAATTTATTTAGAGGCTGGGAAAGACAAAGAAGCATTTGGGGTAATTAGCAATGGTTCGCTTGATACTGAAAAGGTAATCACAGGAAATGCCCGATCAATTTTTAAATTGGCTCAAAAAGAAAAAATAAAGGCTCCTGCGATAATTGTAATAGGAAATGTTGTGAAGTTGAAGGATAAAAGCTCAATTTTGCAGTCAATTTTATCATACAACTGAACAGCGCAATGATTCGGATCTTGTTTATTATATTCCCATTCACTGTTTTCGGTCAAGAAATTAATAAGCAAAATTTCTGGAGTAGTATTTTAATTTCGAAATCAATTACTGAAAAAGTTAATGTTAGTGCTGATTTCGGATTTAGAACTTGTGATCAATTTGTTCATGCAAAAAGAACAGCACTGGGTAGATTCATTATTGATAGAAAGTTGAACTCCTTATTTTCAGTAGGATTAGGATATGCTTTTTTTGAGCATTACGGAAATTTGACGAAACCTGAAAATCGCATTTTTGGACAACTTATTTTACAGAAAGAATCACAAAAAATTGAAACTACGATTCGATTGCGCAATGAATTAAGATTTTATTATCGCAATTCTGAAACATTGAATCGTTCACGCTTACAAGTAGTTCTTAAATCAAAACATCTAAATAAAATTCAACCTGCTGTGGGGTTTGAATATTTTTTTACGCCAGGGAATTCGAAATTACATGAGACAAGAACTGCAATCCAGTTGAATTTTATTTTGAATGATCTTACAACAATTCAAAGCTTTTACATACTTCAGTATCAATCTAACACACCCTACTTTCAACATATAGCAGGAATGCAATTACAATTCAAAATTAACTAATGAGGCAACTCTATGCAATCAATTAGAACATTCGTAAAAATCATAGATTTAAGTTTAGTTTTTCTGCTGTGCACAATAATAATAATTGGAAATATTAGTGCACAAGAAAGTACAAAATTTGAATGGGGCTTTGAAGGACAAATTTCCGCTACAACAGATAGCAAGGGAGTCTTCGTGAATTTTGGTGGACCCGGACTCAAATTAAAAACAAAGTTTATAAATGTATCATTGAATATGATGCCCTCTTTGCGCTTTCAAGAGGATGAAACAAAACCTTTTGTTACTCCAATTTTAGGTGTTGGTCCTCAGTTGTATTTTTTAACAAAGAAGAAGTTAATTTTGAGCTTTCCATCCTATTATTATACAAGCTCTCAAAAATGGGTGTTTACAGCCGGCCTTGGCTACGTAATTACGACTTCGAAATAAATCAACATGGAAGAACTTACAATTCATAAGAATCAATTATATCCGCTTTTTATAAAAGCAGACAAACTTCCTATTTTGATAATTGGAGGAGGAAATGTGGCTCTTGAAAAGGTTTCTAATATTCTTTTACACTCACCAGATGCCTTGATTCGAATTATTGGAAAAGAAATTTTACCATCAATCGAACTTATCGCAGAAAACAATCCGCGGATTGAATTGATTGAAAGGGCTTTTGAAGAAAATGATTTAGTAAATGTTCGATTCGTCATTTCGGCATTGAATGATATAAATTTATCTGAAGAAATTGGTGACCTAGTAAAATCCAAGGGACTTTTATACAATGCAGCTGACAAGCCAGAACTTTGTGATTTCTATCTCGGATCAGTCGTATCAAAAGGCAACTTGAAAATTGGGATTTCCACCAATGGAAAATCGCCAACAATGGCGAAACGAATAAAAGAAATATTAAACGATTCATTTCCCGAGGAAACTGATGAAGTTTTGGAAAATTTGTACGAAATAAGGAATAAATTACAAGGAGACATTGGTCAAAAAATAAAGGTCCTTGATAAACTGACGAAAGAAACTTCAACTGAAATTACAAGAGAAGAAAAAATACTTAAACGCGTAAAAAAGGCAAGTCTTTACTCCTTATTGATAATCGTTTCCATGATCGTGGGACATCTTTTGCTATCCTACTTGCCTTACAGCGATATAGCGTCACTCACAAATGACATTACTTCGAATTTAGATGAAAATTTCTGGCAATATGTGCTGTTTGGGTTCATTGCGCAAATGATTGACGGAGCACTTGGAATGGCATATGGGGTTTCTGTTACTACATTTCTTCTAGGATCAGGAATTCCAGGAATAACTCCCGCAATTGCAAGTGCTAGTATGCACGCATCTGAAATTTTTACCACAGGTTCATCCAGCTTAGTTTATATGCGTTTTAGAAATATCAACATGAAATTGTTTCGCGCTTTAGTATGGCCAGGACTTATTGGTACCGTTGCAGGCGTGATTACCGTTTCATTTATTAGTAAGGAATATTTCAGTGTTATCAAACCAATCGTTGCGATTTACACATTAACCTTGGGTGTAATCATTATTTTGAGAGCATTCAAAAAACCTAAAAACCGTAAGAAGGTTAAAAACATCTACCCTATTGCATTTTCTGGTGGATACTTAGATAGTGTTGGCGGTGGAGGATGGGGACCAATTGTAACAAGTTCTTTACTCGCAGGTGGTCGACATTTACGTTATGCAGTTGGTTCAGCACATTTAGCTAAATTTTTTGTTGCTGTAGTAAGTACGATTACATTCTTTCTAATGATAGGACTCAGTCACTGGCAAGTTATCTTCGGATTAGTTATAGGAGGAATGGTGGCTGCCCCAGGTTCAATTTATCTGTCCAATAAGATACCTATTAAGAAAGGACTTATTTTAGTAGGCGTTTTGATCATCATTATAAGTCTAAGAACATTATTAAAAGCCATACTGTAATGAAAAAAGTATTTTTAAGTGACTCAGGTCCAGAAACATCAAGCGCAATCTACAGCTTCTGGCGATGGGAAAACGAAGACCAACTCGACAAAGAAAAAATCAAGGATATCATTTCCTTTGCATTGTCTCTTGGAATCAATGCATTTGATATTTCACCAATTTACGGTAAAGGAAAGCTCGAAGAATTGTTCGGTATTGCCTTGTTAGAACTCAAAATTGAACGAGAGAAAATTGTTTTATTTTCAAAAATTGGAATTCGTTTTCCGCAAGAAAATGGTTCAGTAAATTACAAGGAACTATCCGAAAAGAGTATCAAAGAACAAATTGAGCTTTCTCTGCAACGACTCAACTCAACATATATAGATGTTTTGTTAATTCATGATTTTGATCCGTTAATGAACATTGATAGTGTTGCATCTACCCTGACTTCATTGCAATTGAGAGGAAAAGTGAAGCACATTGGAGTAAGTAATTTCAATGTGCAACAACATAAATTAATTGCTTCAAGGTTGTCAAATGAAGTTGTAACCAATCATTTTGAACTAAACCTGTTGAACACCAAAGCGCTTGAAGATGGTAGAATTGATTTTATCAAGGAGAACTACTCAAAACCAATGGCTTTTGGTCCTTTAGCAGACGGTCGAATTCTGAATGGAAATGATCAATTGGCAATTTCGGTGCGAAAATCATTAGAAGTAATTGCTGCCAAATACAATTCAAACATTGAACAAGTTTCAGTTGCCTGGATCTATAAATTAGGTGCTTTACCAATCATAGGAAGTTTGAACAAAGAACGCATTCAAAACGCTGCAACTGCAAGTGAAATTCAATTGACACATGCAGACTGGCATTACATTTATGAAAGTACAAAAATCAATTAATCAATGATTAACATTGCACATCTCAACAAACTAAGTATTTCGGAACTTCTGACTGAACTAGCCCAGATGTTTGAGGGGAGAATTGCTTTCTCTACAAGTTTAAGCTGGGAAGACCAAGTCATAACCCACCATATTTTCAGTCAAAATCTACCAATTCGTGTATTTACACTTGATACTGGACGCATGTTCCCTGAGACTTACAGTGTTTTAAACAGTACACGTGAACGCTATAAAAAGGAAATCGAAGTCTATTTTCCTCAAGCAACGAGTGTACAAGATTTGGTAACAAAAAAAGGCGCTAGCAGTTTTTACGAATCACTCGAAAACAGAAAAGAATGCTGCTTCATTCGTAAAGTTGAACCATTGAACCGTGCATTGGACGGCGTTGATTGCTGGATAACAGGCATTCGTGCTGAACATTCAGAAAATAGAAAAGAACTTTCTATCGTTGAATTCGATGAACAGCGCCAAATTCAAAAAGTCAATCCATTAGCAAATTGGAGTCTTGATGAAGTGAAAGAAGAAATTAAAAAACACAATATTCCCTACAACATTTTGCATGACAGGGGTTTTGTAAGCATTGGATGCCAACCATGCACGAGAGCCATCAAAGAAGGTGATGATTTCCGTGCAGGCCGCTGGTGGTGGGAAGAAAGTAATAAAAAAGAGTGCGGATTGCACAGTTAATAGCAACAAAAAAATGGATTATTTAGATCAATTAGAAGCAGAAGCAATTTATATCCTTCGCGAAGTCGCAGGACAATTCGACCGTCCAGCGCTACTATTTAGCGGTGGTAAAGACAGTATATGTTTGGTTCACCTTGCATTGAAAGCATTCAGACCGGGAAAATTCCCGTTTCCTTTGGTGCATGTCGATACAGGACATAATTTTCAAGAAGCATTAACCTTTCGTGATGAATTGGCAGAAAAACTTGGAGAGCGCTTGATCGTTCGAAAAGTGGAAGACACCATCAAAGCAAAAAATTTGCAAGATGGAAAAGGAAAATTCCCTAGTCGAAATGGCTTGCAGACCTATACCCTACTCGATGTCATTGAAGAATTTGAATTTGATGCTTGCATAGGTGGAGCTAGAAGGGATGAAGAAAAGGCAAGAGCAAAAGAAAGAATTTTCTCTGTCCGAGATGAATTTGGTCAATGGGATCCGAAAAAGCAACGACCTGAATTGTGGAATATATACAATGGGAAAATAGACAAAGGAGAAAACGTAAGGGTCTTCCCTATTTCCAACTGGACAGAGTTGGATGTGTGGAACTACATCAAACGTGAAAACATAGAATTACCTTCCATCTATTTCACCCATGAAAGAGAGTGCATACTCACAGATCATGGACAATTAATGAATGTGAATGAATTTGTAGAAATCGAACCGGATGACGTGATAGTAACAAAAAATGTGCGCTATCGAACAGTCGGCGATATGACGTGCACTGCAGCTGTAGAAAGTGAAGCCTACACAGTAGATGACATCATTGCTGAAATAAAAGAAACAAAAATTTCTGAACGAGGAGCAACTCGAATGGACGACCGCGTTTCTGAAGCAGCAATGGAAGACAGAAAAAAAGGAGGCTATTTCTAATTAAACACATTTTGAACTTTTTGAACATTTTGAACTTTATCACCTCATGGAATTATTAAGATTTTTTACCGCAGGAAATGTGGACGACGGAAAAAGCACGCTAATCGGACGTTTACTATATGACAGCAAGTCGATTTCGACTGATATTATTGAAACATTGACACGTCAGAGTAAGACAACTGGAACTGATACAGATATTGACCTTGCTTTATTAACAGATGGCTTAAGAGCTGAGCGTGAGCAAGGAATTACAATTGATGTTGCATACAAGTACTTCTCAACCGATAAGCGCAAATTCATCATTGCAGACACACCAGGGCATGCGCAGTATACGCGAAACATGTTTACAGGCGCATCAAATGCAGACCTAGCAATCGTCTTAATTGATGCTAGAAACGGTATTACAGACCAGACGAAGCGACACAGTATCATATCAGGTATTTTAGGAATCCCTCATATTCTGATTTGCGTAAATAAAATGGATCTTGTTGATTACAAACAAGAAGTATTCGAACAAATAAAATCAGATTACCTTGCATTCTCAGCACAACTCGGATTAAAGAAAATATCGTTTATTCCAGTGAGCGCACTAGCGGGTGACAATGTCGTGAATTCTTCCGAGCATTTGTCATGGTATAAGGAAGGTTCCTTATTTGAGTTCCTTGAAAATGTAGAAATCGAGCACGAAGAAGAAGCACAAGAGGCGCGTTTCCAAGTACAATATGTAATACGACCGCAAACAGATGAGCTACATGACTACCGCGGGTATGCTGGAAGTATTTTAAGCGGTTCACTTAAAAAAGGAGATCAAGTTCAAATCCTGCCATTGGATGTCATTACAACAATTGAAAAGATTGAAAAAGGACAAGTTGAAATCACCGAAGCTCATGCTGGCGAACCTGTTGTCATTCACTTGACAGAAGACTATGATGTTAGTCGAGGCAGTACCATTGTAAAAACATCAGATCTTCCTCAAACTGAAAATACGATCGAAGCTACAATTTGCTGGATGGACAATAAAGCATATCAAAGTGGACAAAAATTATTGCTTCAGCAAAATAGTTTCAGATCAAAAGCAATCATTAAGGAAGTCGATGCGCGCATTGATATTCACAATTTTGAAGACACTCCAAGTGATGGCACCATGAACCTGAATGATTTTTGCAAAGTCACTCTAAAAACAGCAGAAGCCATCAGCTTTGATCCCTATAAAAAGAATCGTAAAACCGGTGCATTCATTCTCATCAACGAAAATACCAACAATACTGTCGCAGCAGGAATCCTTCACTGATATGTTTCCAGAACAATTTATCCAGGATCTGTTTCAGCGCCATGCAGGAAAGTCAAACTTGCCAGCGCCACAGCTTATCGAAACATTTATTGAGGAGTTGATGGGGAACTTATTTCCCGCTTACAGCAATAGAAAAGTCGTTAGTCCTGAGAAATTAGCAGGCGATTTTGAAAAAACGAAACTTCAACTCGTTCATATTCTTGAACACATTGAAAGTGATTTGAACGAAGGACCTGTCTCTCTTGCAAACAAATTTTTTGATTGCATACCGCAGCTCTATCAATCCCTTCTTTCCGATGCCATTGCAATTGAAAAAGGTGATCCTGCAGCGCGGAACATGGAGGAAGTGATGCGTTCATATCCCGGTTTTTATGCAATCTGCATCTACCGTTTTGCGCATCAATTGCACCTATTCAACATTCCGTCACTGCCACGAATCTTGACTGAATTAGCACATCAAAAAACGGGGATAGATATTCACCCAGGAGCATTGATTGGAAGCAATTTCTTTATCGATCATGGCACAGGAATAGTCATTGGTGAAACATCTGTAATTGGCAACAATGTAAAAATATACCAAGGAGTTACCCTTGGTGCACTGAGCGTTAGCAAAGAAATGGCAGAAACCAAAAGACATCCAACTATAGAAGATAATGTTGTGATTTATGCAGGCGCGACAATTCTAGGCGGCAAAACGATCATCGGTAAAAACAGTATAATTGGCGGAAATGTCTGGCTTACGCGCAGCATAGAACCTGAAACAACTGTATATCATCATTCAGAATTGATCATTCAAAAATCAAAGCAAGATGACTAATCTTTTAGACCATATTGGAAACACTCCTTTAGTTGAACTAAAAAGAATAAATACCAACCCAAATGTTCGTCTTTTTGGAAAATTAGAAGGTCATAATCCTGGAGGAAGCGTAAAAGATCGCGCTGCCTATGGATTAATAAAAGGAGGGATAGAAAAAGGTTTAATTCAACCTGACTCAAAACTTATTGAGGCAACTAGCGGAAATACAGGAATTGCATTGGCAATGATCGCTCGATTACATGATTTAGAAATCGAAATTGTGATGCCTGAAAATTCTACCATAGAGCGCGTCCTGACGATGCGAGCTTTTGGTGCAACCGTAACACTAACACCTGAATCTCAAGCAATGGAAGGTGCTATTGATTATGCAAAAAGGAAAGTAGCTCACGAAGGATACATTTCCTTGGATCAATTCAACAACACTGATAATCCGCGGATGCATTATGAAACAACGGGGCCCGAAATTTACCGCGACACACATCAAGCAATCACCCATTTTGTCTCAGCAATGGGCACAACAGGAACAATCATGGGGGTTTCGCGCTTCTTAAAAGAACAAGATGCTTCCATCACGATTGTTGGTGCACAACCTGCAGACAATGCAAAAATCCCTGGTATTCGTAAATGGCCAGAAGCCTATCTACCCGGGATTTATGATTCAAAACGCGTAGACCGAATCATTGAAGTGTCAGAAGATGAAGCACGAACAATGGCAAGACGATTGGCAAAAGAAGAAGGAATATTCGCCGGAATGAGCAGTGGAGGGAGTGTCGCAGCAGCAATGAAAATAATTCCAGAACTTTCTGAAGGCGTTGTTGTTTGTATCATTTGTGATCGCGGTGACAAATACCTTTCAACTGATTTATTTCACTAATTTATAACAAAACAAAAAAATGATTAAAACAGATATTATCATCATTGGAGCTGGTCCGTGCGGACTCTTTACCGTTTTTGAAGCTGGACTTTTAAAACTAAAATGTCACTTGATTGACTCTTTACCACAGCCAGGTGGACAATGTTCAGAGATTTATCCTAAAAAACCGATCTATGATATCCCAGGATTTCCAAGCGTTTTAGCGGGAGAATTGGTAGACAATCTCATGGAACAAGCTGCGCCATTTAAACCTGGTTTTACTTTAGGCGAGGCTGCAACAGAAATCGACAAACAAGAAGATGGGACTTTTATTGTTACTACAGATAAAGGAACCCAACATCACGCTCCTATTGTAATGATTGCAGGTGGACTTGGTGTATTTGAACCACGTAAACCACCGATTGATACACTATCAAATTTCGAAGACAAAGGTGTAGAATACATCATTAAAGATCCTGAATTTTACCGCGGAAAGCGATGCGTTATTGCAGGGGGTGGAGATTCTGCTTTAGACTGGTCTATCTTCCTTGCAGAAAAAAAGATTGCTTCAAAAGTAACGTTGGTTCACCGCAGTAGTTCTTTCCGTGGTCATTTGGATTCCGTTCAAAAAGTAATCGACTTGGCAGAAGCTGGTGTAATAAACTTGATTACAGAAGCTGAAGTAACTGGTTTGTCAGGCGGAAGTCAATTAGAACAAGTTGTAATTTCTCATACTAAAGAAGGTGAAATATTAACGGATGCTGACCACTTTATTCCACTATTTGGATTAAAACCAAGTCTTGGACCAATTGCCAATTGGGGATTGGAGATTGATAAAAATGCAATCAAAGTCAACACCTTAGATTATTCCACCAATATCCCTGGAATTTATGCCATTGGTGACGTGAACACGTATGAGAACAAACTAAAGTTGATCCTATGCGGTTTCCACGAAGGAACGCTCGCAGTGCAATCCGCTTTCGCACGCATCTATCCGGATAAAAAAAACATTCTCAAGTACACCACCGTGAATGGTGTGCAGGGGTTCTAATGGAATTAGTTTAATTTTGTGTTATGCAACGATTGAAATTTAGTAAGGACGAAGGTACCGCCTTCTATAAAGAATTGAACGAGCGCATCGAGGAGTATTTTCGAGAACACAATCTTTCAAAAACAGGTAATGGAGTGATGTATTTTAAGATCTTCCTCTATTTCGGACTTGATGTTCTGTTCTACTGGTTGATGATGACCTCAGATTCAAAACTGGAGTTTTGTGTGTATTATGTGCTTATGGGACTCTTCGTTCTCATGACTGCTTTCAATGTTTCCCACGACGCTTGTCACGGAGCTGCAGTGAAAAGCAAATTCTGGAATAAAATACTTTTCTCTTTGAGTTTCAACTTACAAGGAAACAATGCATATGTCTGGGGAAAACACCACAATGAATCACATCATTTATACACCAATATCGAAGGAAGTGATATTGACGTGCTGAACAATCCCCTTTTCCGCATGACAAAAAATCAAGAATTAAAATGGTTTCATAAATACCAGTACCTCTATGCACCGGTGATGTATTTGCTTTATTCCATAAACTGGTTTTTATTCCGGGAAACATTAATGATATTCAACATATCAAGTCGCACGATACAGATCAAGATTCCATTCTGGGAGATTGTGAAACTATTCCTTTTCAAAATCGCATACATTTTTTACATGATCGTTCTGCCGATATACCTCCTACCTTTCGGATGGCCAACGGTTTTATTGGCTTTTGTGTTGAATCATTTTCTCGTATCGATTGTCTTTGTAGCGGTGCTTGGAGTTTCTCACTTATCCGAATACATTGGTCACCCAGAACCGGATGCGGACAATCGCCTTGGTATGAGTTGGCCTAAACTTCAGATGTTGACCTCGGTGGATTACAATGCCGACAGCCAATTTTTCAACTGGACGCTTGGAGGATTCAATGCGCATGCCTTGCATCACATATTGCCCAATGTTTGCCATGTACACTATTTGAAGATCCTTCCAATCTTTCGTGAGTTAGCTGAAAAACATGGTCTCACCTACATTGAAATGCCTTACTACCGATCGCTTAAAGGCCATTTCAGTTTCTTGAAGAAAATGGGCAGACAGCAGTCGTTCACACCCGTTGTGTTTGAAAAGTAAACCTCAACATATTACCGGAGACGAGGACCTTTTTGATCTAATCGCTGAAAAGGTTTATAGCAGCATTACATTTGATCCGGCGTTAGTCAGAAGGTCTCTTGTATTAAAGTTTACCTTGTTCTTTTTGGTAATAAGTTTTTCATACGCTTCTTTATTCTTCCTTGACAAACCCTTGCTCTTTGGAATGTGCTTCGTACTTTTTGGTTTTTCATTCCTCGTTTTTGCCTTTAACTTTTCACATGACCTTGCACACGATGCTATATTTCGTTCGAAGCGGCTGAATCATCTATTTTTCAACCTTATCTACACCCTTATGGGAGCACATGGCACAGCTTGGAAAGAACGCCATATACATGAGCACCACGTAGCGCCGAACGTAGATCCTTACGATCCTGACCTTCGAATACTATGGATCTTTCGCATGAGTCCTGCAAGCAATTACTACCCCATCCATCGTTATCAGCATATCTATGCCCCATTCGTTTATGCGTTCTACTCGATTTTCTGGATATTCATGAAGGATGTCATCGTTCTGTATTCTGAAAAAGGGCATTCCAATGAAAACAGATTCAAAAATCATCTGTATTTCTGGACGGGCAAGGTTTTTTACTTGACATACATGCTCATCCTTCCGTTGTATTTTTCATCCCAAACATTCGGGATCATTCTACTGTCTTTTTTCAGCCTCCATGTGATTCAATCCCTCTATCTTGCTTTTACCTTTCTAATCACTCATCATGTTGAAGGGACAGCATATCCCGAGCCTAATGCATCAGGAAAAATTCAAAAAAGCTGGGTGCTAAACCAGATCGAAAGTTCCAATGATTTCTATCCATTCAGTAAGACCGCGAATTTTATTTTTGGTGGATTCAATAACCATATTGCACATCATTTATTTCCTCAGGTCCCGCATATCTATTACCCTGAGATCAGCAAAGTGATTTATGCTACGTTGAAAGAACATGGAATCGATCCTTGTCACACGACTTATTTAGGTGGAATTCGGTCACATTTGAGATGGATGAAAACACTAGGTAATCAAAAACTCCTTCTTAACTAAGTAAATTCCCATTGATCGCCGTATCTCATTCCACATTCGTCTTCTGCGCTTCGATTGACGGCAACAAACAAATTATCTCTGTTTTGAATATAGGCACTCTTTCTGTGTAATTAGAATTTTCCCTGTTCTATACTGACAAAAAGAATATTTTAAAATTCTCTTTGATAAAAGGAGCGCAAGTTTTTTAAAACATTAATTTTAAAGAAAAAACAAGGTACTTTTGAACGAGATGTCTCATAAAAAGAAGTGTTTCCCCTTAACTTCAAATGTTGAGAAATACCTGCTTAAATACAATCGAAAAGCAGACCTTCCATTGTCCTATGAAGATTTACTTCGTTACAAGGATTCTTTCCCAGTTGGAAATACACTTTGGGCAACTATCGTCTATGACCCTGAAGATTTCATTGAAATCAATCGTGGGTTATGTCAAATCTATTCGCTACTCAAAACCGAAGGCGACATAGACGTTATTGAGCACCTTCGTGTGGAGCGTGTAGATTATTGTCTCTTTGGAAATTCAAATCCTTTCCGGATAAGGATCATCAATAATTTCAATGACAACTACGATTATTTTTATGTCAAACGAACAGATGTATCGAGGATTTTTGGATTGGAAATGGAAGACATCCTCTCCCCTAATAAGATCAGCTATTTCATCGACGATAACACTTTGATTGAGGAACATATTTCAGGAATTCCAGGAGACGATTTTTTAAAAACGGAAATCAAGCATGCCAAAACCAATAAAACACGATTAGCAAAAGAGTTTATCAAATTCAATGAACGCTGTTTTTATACCTTGTTGGGTGATATGCGGTCTTACAATTTCGTTATTGAAATCACACATGACTTTGACGATGTGCAATACCGAATTCGATCTATCGATTTTGACCAGCAGTGTTATGAGGGTAAAAAAAATCTTTATTTACCTCAATTTTACAAAGAAAACAATGCATTCGTTCAAGTTGCTTTAGACACCTTGAATGAACGAACAATCAACCAATACCAAATTGAAGAGCGTTCTAGATTGATTCGTAGAATCAAACATTCAAGACACATTCTCAAGGACTTGTTCGATACAATGCGTAAAGAGGAGTTATCTACTCCAGAAAAAATCCAATTATTAAAAATAGATCTCAGTAAACATCATTCCGATGATTCTTTTCTAAAATGCCAAAACATGGCTGAAATTGTTCGAAAACAACTTTTCAAACTTACTTAACTAAGCTTGTCCTAAACAAATCTATTAATTCATTGAAAAAAGAATGCTTTTTTAGGTGTTCTAATTCAATTTTGTCCTACATTATTTATTCTGTAAAAAATATTAATTATTTATTTTTCAATATTTTATAATTACAAAAAACATATCATTAACTGGATGTTAAGATTATATTTAATGAAATTCAATTATGATTTTAATCTATATTTGTACCATCAATTTATAAAAGACATTAAACCATTTAATAAAAAAATGAGCACTAGTAAAACATCAAACAATTGGATGAATTTCTTTTTTAATCACTTTAAGTTTTAAAGGAAGGAATATACTATTGCAAAAAAATAGAGCCTTCCATTCGGGAGGCTTTTTTTATTTAACCACTTTAAAAATCAACTAAGTAAAAATGGAAACACTAGAAAAAAAGAAACAATTAAGCGCGTATGAAGTTGAACAATCAATTTCAGAGATCAAAGCAGCATTCATTGGCCAATTAGCGACATCTCTCAACCTCATTAAAGTTGAAGCCCCGTTGATTGTTGAGAAAGGATCGGGTATAAATGACGACTTAAACGGGTACGAAAGTCCGGTGGATGTCAATGCAAAAAGTCTAGGCAATACTAAAATTGAAATTGTACATTCTTTGGCAAAATGGAAACGCTATAAACTTGGAACTATAGAAGCGGTAGCAGGCCAAGGTTTGTATACAGACATGAGAGCATTGCGACCAGATGAAGAATTATCTGACGTTCACAGCATCTATGTAGATCAATGGGATTGGGAAAAGGTAATACCAGTAGGACAGCGAACATTAGATTATTTAAAAGAAACAGTTCAAACTATCTATTCAACCTTGTTAGAAACAGAACTTGTTGTAGAACAACGCTATGGTATACCTGCCATTCTACCTAAAGCAATCACCTATTTGCACACTGAGGATGTCGAGAAAAAATATCCAGAACTATCTCCAAAAGAACGTGAAAATAAAATTTGTGAAGAATATGGAGCAGTATTTTTAATCGGTATCGGAGGTAAGCTTGCTTCAGGACAACCGCACGATGGTCGGGCTGCAGACTATGATGATTGGTCTACTCCTACATCTTCAGAATACAAAGGATTGAATGGTGATATTTTGCTATGGAATCCTATTTTAGGAAGAGCCTTCGAAATATCGTCAATGGGTATTCGAGTTGACAAGGAAGCCTTACTAAGACAGTTGGATATAGCTGGTCACAGTGAACGCACAAAATTATACTGGCACCAACTTTTGCTTGAAGGGAAGCTGCCACAAACGATTGGTGGTGGAATTGGTCAATCAAGAACAGCTATGTTCTTATTAAGAAAAAAACACATTGGCGAAGTTCAAAGTAGCATATGGTCCAGAGATGTTCAAGAAAAAGCACTTACTAACAACATAAATTTATTGTAAAATGAGAAATCATCACATTGCTATCCAAGGATCCGTTTCATCCTTCCATGATCTTGCTGCAAAAAAATATTTCGGTGAAGAAATAACCGTTTTAGAATGTGGCTCATTCAGAGAGGTATGCGAAAAGCTCTCACAGAACCTTGTTGACTATGGCATCATCGCTATTGAAAATAAAATTGCTGGAAGTATTTTGTTGAACTACCAATTAATCGATCAGTTTGAATTGAATATCATCGGTGAGATATACCTTCCTATCGAACTTGGTCTTTTGACTAAAAAAGGTGCACAATTAAAAGACATCAAAGAAATTATTTCGCATCCTATGGCACTTGGGCAATGTCAAGATTTCCTTTCAACGCTCGAAAATGTAAAAGTTAGTGAATTCAAAGACACTGCAACTTCTGCGAAACTAGTCAAGGATCAAGAAGGAAATGACTTGGCAGTGATTGCTGGTCCAGCAGTTGCAAAAGAACATGATCTCGACACAGTTGAAGAAAATGTATGTGATGAAAAGCAAAACTTCACTCGTTTCTACATTCTGAGCAAGGGTGCAATTGTTGAAGACCAACCAGACAAAGCTTCAATAACATTGACAACTAAAAATCAAATCGGCTCTTTGAGCGAAGTATTGGGGATAATTAAAGACCAAGGATTGAACTTAACAAAAATTCAAAGTGTTCCAATCCCAAATAATTTATCCCAATATGCATTTCATTTAGACATTGAATTCAACAATCTTGAACGTCTCGAAACTGCATTGAGCAATTTAACTGATAAAGTAAAATCAATAAAAACACTAGGGTTATACAAAGGCCAAACAATCCCTGTTTAAACAAAATGTCATGAACGAATCACTTATAAAAAAAGAAGGATTAATCATTGCTGGTCCATGCAGTGCTGAATCTGAAGAGCAATTGGTCACAACCGCAAAAAGACTTGCAAAAACAGGAAGTGTAGATGTCTTGCGGGCTGGAATTTGGAAGCCCCGCACAAATCCTGGGGGATTCGAAGGCGTTGGATTAAAAGGTTTGTCTTGGCTTTCTACAGCAAAAAAAGAGACAGGGCTTCCCGTTGGAACAGAAGTAGCAACAAGTCGACACGTTGAAGATGCTTTACACTATGATGTAGACGTTTTATGGGTCGGTGCTAGAACAAGTGTGAACCCTTTCAGTGTTCAAAATATTGCTGATGCGCTAAAAGGAACAGATTCAACCGTATTAATTAAAAACCCTGTTAATCCTGACCTAAAGTTATGGATCGGTGCAGTTGAACGCATTCTAAATGCCGGAATCACAAAAATTGGATTGATCCACAGAGGATTCTCATCTTACGGAAATAAGGAATATAGAAATGCTCCTATATGGCAAATTCCAATTGAAATGATGCGAGTGTTCCCAGACCTTCCCATGATTTGTGACCCATCACATATTGCGGGCAAAAGAGATACTTTGTATTCAGTTTCACAGAAGAGCCTTGATTTACATTACAACGGACTAATTATAGAATCACATTATAAACCGGAAGAAGCTTTAACAGACAAAGAACAACAAGTTTCTCCAGATCAATTGGCTGAATTATTGAATCAACTCGTTTGGAAAAAAGAGACGATTAACTTACCGGAATATCAACACACGATTGAATCTTTGCGTGAACAAATCAATCAATATGATGACGATTTAATTCACTTACTTCAATCCCGAATGACTGTAGCAGAAAACATAGGTCAGCTTAAAAAAATGAACAATGTGACTGTTCTTCAATCAAACAGATGGAATGAGATTCTAGAGAAAATGATCAGCAAAACAAGAAACACAAAATTAAGCGAAGATTTTGTAAAGTCTTTAATGGAACTGCTTCATATTGAAAGTATCAGGATTCAAAACGACATCAGCAATAGCTAGTCAAACGAGAGCAATAATTCAGCTCTAAAAAAGGCAGAAACAAATAGATTTACGTTGAATCTTTCTGTTGAAAAACAAAAGATTTGTTGCACATTTGAAAGGGGAATTGATCCCGAAATAAATAAGGAAAATGAAACGAATATTGCCATCATCAGTTAATGGACACGCACAAATACCCGCATCAAAAAGCTTTACGCAAAGAGCTTTGGCTTGCGCATTAATTGCACATGGAGAAAGTTTACTAAAAAACCTTGGTATATCGGACGATGAGCAGGCATCAATGGAAATCATTCGGAAAGCTGGAGCAACAATCAGTCGCGTTGAAAATGATGTAGTGGTTCAGAGTAAGGGTTTCAATCCAAACAGCACATTAAATGTTAACGTGAACGAATCTGGTCTTGCAACGCGCATGTTTACGCCAATATTAGCAAATAGTACTTTTGGAGTAGAAATCAATGGTCATGGAACTATACTAGACAGAACTATGTCATTTTTTGATGAAGTTCTGCCGCAACTTGATGTCCAATTCTATTCAAAACAAGGAAAACTTCCTTTTTCACTTCTTGGGCCGATTCAACCAAAGACCATTTCTGTTGATGGATCCATAAGTTCGCAATACATCACGGGATTGATTTACAGTTTTGTTGCCTCACCTTTATTGAGGAACGAAAAAATTATCATACACGATTTAAAAAGTGAGCCTTATTTATTGCTTACGCTTGACGTACTAAAATTATTCGGAGTAGAATTGATTTACAAAGATAAAACAGTGCATTTTGATGGTCCATATACACTTGATCCTTCAAATATTTCGATAGAAGGAGACTGGAGCAGCGCATCCTTTTTGTTCGTTGCTGGAGCAATAACAGGAAAAGTTTCTATAAGTGGATTGAATCCAAATTCGCAACAAGCAGATATTGCAATTTTAGATGTCTTAAAAAAGGCAGGGGCAACTATTGAACATCAAGCTGATTGTTACACCATTTCTAAGAATGAACTCAACGGATTTGAATTCGACGCAACGGATTGCCCAGACCTCTTCCCTCCTATTGCTATTTTGGCGGGATTGTGCAAAGGAAAGAGTATAATTAAAGGTGCAAACCGTCTCATTCACAAAGAAAGCAACAGAGGGGTCGTCCTTCAAAAAGAATTAAAACAATTTGGAATAGATATATCCTTGGATGGTGATTTAATGATTATTTCACCAACGGAAAAAATTCTTGACGGTACAATTGACCCACATGGAGACCATCGTATTGCTATGGCAGGTGCAATTTTGGCATTGGTGAGTGAAAATGGAATAAACATCCTTACGCCTCATGTCGTGAACAAATCATTCCCACAATTCTTCGAGATATTGGAAAATTTATCGACGGAAACCACTTAAAGAATGAAAATTGATCAGTATTAACCATTAAAAACTGAAAGAGTGATAGGCAACAAATTATACAACATCAACAAAGAGCTTACAGCCGCTCAGCGAAAGGCAATAGCGCAACATTGCACTACTAGCTCTGATAAACGACTTGCTATTCTCAAAAACTATATTCAATCAACTCCAGGCACACTGAATGATTTGAACCAGTTTTTATCTGATGCCGTGGAATCCAATTGGCCCAATTCTTCTCAAAAAGAAAAAGAGCTGAAACTGCGTCGATTGAGTAGTTTTTTTGTAGATCAAATTGAAAGTGTTCTGCTGTCAACCTTTGTAGACAAAAATTCGAGCATCAAATACATTCTACTGGCGCAAGCATTAGAAAAAAGTGGAAACCTTTCCTTGATTAATTATTACTACGACAAAGCCTATGATTCGTCTGTAATCGAGGAAGACTACTATTATCAAATGATTGGCTTGAAAGGAAAGATTCGAATGAGTTATGCCTCTCAGAATGAAAAAGACTTGAGCAAAGCACTTCGATTGAATGAAGAGTTGCTAAAAGTTTTACGTCATGCAAACAACGATAAGGTTACAGAATATTACTATAATATTTCAAACATATTCCTCGAAAAAAACTCGTTGATTAGCAATAGACGCGATGAATTGACCCAGGAGATATTGGAACAAATCGAATTGATGGATTACCCTTTAAACAAAGTTTCGCTTTATGTTTCTTTGGCTAAATTGAATTTCGACAATGAACTCTTGCACTTGTACTTTTCAAAAGCAAAGGAGACACTTTACTCTGTTGAAAAACGCAACCATGATTTTTACGACTTAGACAGGAAAATTCGCTTTCTTGAACTGCGTCTTGAATTCTTTTCTGGAACCAATATTGAATCACTTTTAGCCATGTCGGAGGATACAATCGAACATTTCAAGGGCTTTTCTATCATCAATAACAACATGCTCTTTTATAGAATTCTTTTCTGTTTATTAAGCAATGAACTAGAAAAAGCAGCGAAATTATTGGAAGAAAACCAAGTCTTTTTCCGAGGAGAAGGAAGAATCCTTGAAAATTTCCTTCAGGCTGTTCTCCTTGAAAAACATGACCAATTAAAAGAATCCTTGAAGATTTTACAGCAAATCATGTATTCAACAAATTACTTTATCGCAGTCTTCTCTCGTTTACTGTATATCAAAGTGCAGTTGAAAAGAAACAAGGAGAATATGACTCGCCCAGTTGTACAATCTACACAGCGCTTTCTTCAGCAAAACAGCGGCAATGCACTAGGAAAAGATGCACACCAATTCGTATTAAAAGCACTGAGATCTAAAACGTTTGGAAACAAAACAAAAACATCGACATCAAGCCCTACTCTCACTGTCTTTCACGAATATTTACTTAATGTTTAACCTTAAATTTTATTATTTACCACTCTGTAATGGAAAAATCTTATCCAATTCATCAAATTAAAAAGCTACTTGTTGCCAACCGCGGAGAAATTGCCATCCGAATCTTTAGAGCGGCTTCCGAACTAAAAATATCAACTGTCGCTATTTATACCTACGAAGACCGGTATTCGCTTCATCGCTACAAAGCAGACCAGAGTTTTCAAATTGGCAATGAAGCCGAACCGCTTAAGCCTTATCTTGATATCGAAGAGATCATCGCCGTTGCCAAAGCAAATGATGTCGATGCAATTCATCCAGGCTATGGTTTTCTTTCTGAAAATGTAACATTTGTAACTCGTTGTCAAGAAGAAGGAATCATTTTTGTTGGACCTAGTCCTCAAGCTATGGACCAATTGGGTGATAAAGTTGCTGCAAAAATAGTCGCGAAAGCTGTCGATGTGCCTTTGATTCCAGATAGTCAAAAAGAACTTTTTTCAGCAGATGACGCTCTAAACGAAGCAAAACGTATTGGCTTTCCAGTCATGCTAAAAGCTGCAGCTGGTGGAGGTGGACGAGGCATGCGTGTGGTTAGAACGGAGATTGAGCTGCAAACTGCCTTCAATGACGCCAGAAATGAAGCATCAAAAGCCTTTGGGAATGCAACAATATTTATTGAAAAATTCATAGAAAATCCTAAGCATATAGAAGTTCAAATTTTAGGCGATAATCATGGGAACATCGTGCATCTCTATGAACGTGACTGCTCTGTTCAACGCAGGTTTCAGAAAGTTGTGGAAATTGCACCCTCAATTTTAAAAGAAACAACCAAAGAAAAACTTTATCAATATGCGCTTCGCATTGCAAAGCAAGTAAATTACAACAATGCCGGTACCGTAGAGTTTTTGGTCGATTCTGAGGAAAACATCTATTTCATAGAGGTCAACCCAAGAATTCAAGTAGAACATACGATTACAGAAGAGATTACAGGAATCGATATTGTGCGCTCACAAATTATCATCGCAGCTGGACACCCGTTGTCGCATAGTCAGATATTCATTCAATCGCAGGAAGACGTAAAAGCAAATGGTTGGGCAATTCAATGTCGCATCACAACCGAAGATCCTGAAAATGATTTCAAACCTGACTATGGAACAATCGTTGCCTATAGAAATGCCGGTGGTTATGGAATACGACTCGATGAAGGCAGCAGTTATTCTGGAGTAAAAGTTTCTCCTTTCTTCGATTCGATGCTGGTAAAAGTTTCGGCAAGCGGGAGGACATTAAAAGGTGCGTCAAACCGATTAAAACGAACTCTGGAAGAATTCAGAATTAGAGGGGTAAAAACAAATATTCCTTTCTTGATCAATGTAATGGCTAACGAAACTTTTCAGACAGGAAAAGCGACAGTTGGATTTATACAAGAAAACCCTGCGCTTCTCGCTCCACAATATGGATTTGACAAAGACAGAGGCACAAAATTACTTCGCTACCTTGCTGAATTAAAGGTGAATGGTCACCCTGATGTTAAAAAAGTTGATGAGGACAAGACGTTTAGAAAGCCATTAATACCATTTACTGACAAAACTATTCAATATCCCAAAGGAAGCAGAGATTTACTTTTAGAACTAGGTCGTGACGCGTTTATTCAAAAAATAAAAGCTGACAAAAAAATTCACTACACAGACACAACACTTCGCGATGCCCATCAGTCGCTTTTTGCTACACGTTTGAGAAATGATGACATGTTCAAAATAATTGAGGGTTATGCTAAACAAGTTCCGGAATTATTTTCTCTTGAAGTATGGGGCGGTGCCACATTTGATGTCACAATGCGATTTTTGCATGAAGACCCTTGGGAAAGATTGCGAACAATACGTTCTCTTGCGCCAAACATTCTGCTTCAAATGCTTTTTAGAGGAACCAATGCAGTAGGTTATGCCGCATATCCAGATAATATCATTGAGAAATTTATTGAAAAAAGTGCAGAGAATGGTATAGACGTGTTCCGCATTTTTGATTCTCTGAATTGGTTTGAAGGAATGGAACACAGTATTAAAACTGTTCGAAACAACACCAACTCATTGGCGGAAGCATGCGTATGTTACACCGGTGATATCTTAAATCCCAATAGACAAAAATTCAATTTAAACTATTACATCGATCTAGCAAAAAGACTAGAAGATGCGGGCGCGCACATTCTTGCAATAAAAGATATGGCAGGTCTTCTAAAGCCTTATGCTGCAGAGCTATTGATTTCAGAATTGAAAAAATCAATTTCTATTCCTATTCATTTGCATACACACGATACCTCATCCATTCAATCGGCGACCTATATAAAATCGATTGAGGCTGGAATCGACATTTTGGATGTTGCATTGTCTTCAATGAGTGGCTTAACATCACAGCCAAACTTTAATTCCTTGGTTGCTGCGCTGCAAGGTCATGAAAGGGAAAATCCAATCAATCTAAAAACACTCAATGAGTATTCAAATTATTTTGAAGTAGTTCGCGAATATTATTATCCATTCGAGAGTGAATTAAGGGCCGGAACAGCAGAAGTTTATGAGCATGAAATACCTGGTGGACAGTATTCAAATCTTCTGCCTCAGGCAAGAGGATTAGGTTTAGAAGATAAATTCGAGACAATCAAAGAAAACTATGTAGTTGTCAACGAATTATTTGGTGATATCGTAAAAGTAACTCCATCCTCAAAAGTTGTTGGCGACATGGCTCTTTTCATGACTTCCAATAACCTTTCAGCCACGGACATTCTTGATAAAGGAGACACGCTCTCTTTTCCTGATTCTGTAAAGCAACTTTTCAAAGGTGATCTTGGACAACCATTTGGAGGATTTCCAAAAGACATTCAAAAGATAATTTTGAAAGATGTTGAACCATATACAGAGAAACCCAATGCTCATATCGAACCCATTGATTTAGACGCTGAATTCAAACTTTTCAAGGAAAAATTTGATGAAAGTTTAAGCTTTGAAGATTACCTTTCATACGTGATGTATCCTAAAGTATTTCAAGAATTCTATCAATTCAAAAAACACTTCGGACCAGTTGAGAAGCTACCAACTCCAAGTTTTTACTTTTCAATGAAGCCCAATGAAGAAATACTTGTCAATTTGGAATCAGGTAAAAACTTGTTGATTCGTTTTCGTTATATGGGAGAACCCAACCAAGATGGAATGCGTGAAGTATTCTTCCAAATAAACGGTCAAACAAGAAACATTTTGGTTAAAGACAATTCAATCAAAGTAATTAAAGCCGCCAATTCAAAAATTTCAGGACCAAATGACATTGGTGCTCCACTGCAAGGCAAACTTGTTCAAATCGTCTCTAAGGAAGGTGATTTAGTAAAAAAAGGGCAGCCTTTGTTTGTAATTGAAGCTATGAAAATGGAATCAACAATAAACTCCCCAATGGACGGGAAAATTTACAAAGTCTTACTCAAAGAAAACACAATGGTTGAGCAAGATGATTGCGTTGTAATTTTGGAAAACTAAAAATAAGCCGAAGATTTTCTTCGGCTTATTTTATATTATGCTGATCCCCTAAAAGATCTAGGACAGTTTTTACTGGGCTAAAAACGGAAGAAGGCAACTCAACAAAGATGGTGTTCCAATTTGCCATACTTCCATTCCAAAGTCCTGGCAATTCCATGTATTTAATTTTCTTGCCTTGCTGAGTTTTGTTGACAATAAAATATTTTGAAGGATCCTTGAAATCATTTAGGTCAAACTTTTCATCTTCCATTGAAATCGGGCAAAGAGCCATAATCACAGGGTTAAAGTGTGTGCTTTGAACCATCAAACGGAATTGCTCACCTGTTGATGAAATCTGTGCTTTCTCAACAATTTGTTTACTGATTCTTCCCTTATCCCTTACCCAAAAAGGTCCACCACCCGGCTGACCTTCGTTCTTCACCATTCCACAAACCCGAATAGGTCTATTGAGCATGTTTCGAATTTCATCGGAACTAAGTTGGTCAGTCAGGTCGAGATCAGAAAAAACTTGAAAGGTTTCATTCAACTCTTTCAATCTTGCTTCATCAGGCTCAGCATAAAGCTTTTTCGCCTGTTTACGAAACTCAAGTATTATTCCTCCCAGCATCTGCCAAGCTTCTACAGACATCGCACTTTTTGAGAAATGCTGAACATTGTCAATGTTCTTTACAAAAATCAATTCCTCGTTCAGCGCATTTAAATTCTCTAACAACGCGCCATGTCCAGCAGGTCTTGTGACAGCTTCGCCCTTGGAATCTAAGAGTATTGATTGATCTTCTAAAAAAGCATACGAATCCGTTTCCTTGTATTGTTCTGAAAAGGAAATATGAAAGTTTTGACCAAACATCCCTTCAGCAAACGATATACTTTTTTTAATTTGATCGTTGTAATTGCTCTGAATGGTAAAATGAAATTTTGTTTCTTCTACTTCAAGCTTCGCTCCTTGAAGTAAATGTTCTTGAAATGGATTCAAAACAAATGGATCCGCAATATGAAACGGAACCAAACCTTTCGGTAGAACACTGAAATTTAGTCCTTCTTTACTAAGCAAATAAGAAACCAATGCTTCAATCTCCACTTCATCTTTTATAATAGATTGACGCAACGTCAACGGCAAAGACTTGAAAAAGGCAAAATCTTCAATAGAATTAATGAATCGTTCGGCTTGTGCCCTATTTTCGTCGTTTGGTGCCTCTAGAAATTCATATAAAAACTGAAACATGCGCGAACCTGCACCTGAAGCTGGAATGAAAAATGTTAATTGCTTCGCTTCGGTTATAAATCGAACGACAAACTGTTCTTTTTGTTGAACCGAAGGTCTAAAGATTCCCTCTCCCACTTTACAAGGTGCAACAAGTTCTAAAGCAGGATTTTCTGCAAAAACTTTCTCTCTTTGAACAGCAATTTTGGATTCAGTGGTAAGTTCAGTCATGTTTGGTAAGAGATTCTTTACTTTTGTCAAGTGAAAATTATGCTCGAATATATAAAATATCGATGGAATGCCAAGGGAAGACACGGCACACATTCTCCTTTTGTCTATCGTTTGGTCGATGAATGTTTCCAAATAAAACCTATTGAAGCATTTGAGCAAATTCGTGAGAACCTTTTTCGCGAATTCCAGAAAAATGAAAAATTAATTGCAGTAACAGACCTAGGAGCAGGTTCGAAGAAGATGAGTTCACAACGAAAAGTTTCTTCCATCTTCAAAAACAGTTCTTCCAAAGGGAAGTATGCAGATCTACTTTATCAACTCTCGCATTTCACTTCGCCCAAACACATTTTGGAGATGGGAACCTCTCTTGGTGTTGGAACCATGCATTTGCATTACGGTTGTCCGCTTGCTGAAATTGATACAATAGAAGGATGTTCACAAACACTAGAAGTCGCAAAAGAAAATTTTGGCGGTGATACTGAAAAGGTGCATTTTATTCAAAGCGACTTTAACTCCTTTTTCAATGATTCCATTCCCAAGAAATATGATCTTGTTTTTGTCGATGGGCACCATGATGGCGCAGCGTTATTGAATTACCTGGAACGATTACAAGATAGAATTCACGCTGAAACACTTATTATTCTGGACGATATACGATGGAGCAATTCAATGTACGATGCATGGATTAAAATCATGAATGATCCCAAGTACCATTTAAGTATTGATCTTTTCAGAATGGGGATTATTTCTTTAAGACCGGGTCAAGAAAAAGAACACTTTACATTAAAACTCTAAAACGCAACTGTAATTAGATCCAACAATCCCGGCTTATCCTTGGCTGAAAGGGAATATTTTACTGGCACTCCACTGTAAATACCATCTGGGTGACTATAAGCCTCACTTTTAGTGGCTATGCGCATTGCAGGAGCTTCTTCCACCATCATTGCGGCAGCAACAGGTTCATCCATGACCTCCGAAAAACTCATTTCAGCTGAATTGCTGAAGGAAGCAGTTGATTCAATTTGTTCTGATGGAACATCCACACTTGCCTGCAAGATAGCAGCTTCTTCTTCCCTATCCAACTTTACTTCCTGCTCTTTCTTCGTTTCCTTGATTTTCTTTTGCATTGGCGCTCGTTCATTCTTAGCACTGATCGACCCTCCATTTTTTTGTTTTGGAGCTGAAATTCCATTGTCAAACAAAAATGGAAGAGCAATTAAAATCACACAAAGAATAGCTGCAACTTGCATCAATGGTCTGCGGTAAAAAACTTGCTCAGCAGGATTGATCACTGCCATCACCGCGCCATACCAATTAGAAGAAATTACTTTTGGATGGCGCTGCATAAAAAGCGCATCCAAGGAATCTTTAGTTGAAGCATTTGGTTCAAACTGATTCTCTTTCCGAACACCTTCAGCTAAATGAATTACCGAAGCCATCTGTTCAAAATCTTCTTCTGAAGTGCACCATTCAGCTATCGATTTCTTTTCATCGACTGTTAATTCCGAAAATGATTTCTTAAAAATATGTTCTGTAAAATCCTCCCTCATGACTATCTGTTTTCTATCGGATTAAATTCTTTCAAACCTTCAGCCAGGTATTTAATAGCGTAAAAAATGCGCGATTTTATTGTCCCCTCATTCGCACCTAATACATCAGCAATCTCTTTGATGGATAAACCATCTATATGTCTCAATGTAAATGCTTCCCTGTGTTTTTCGTCTAATTCTGCAAGTTTCTGTGAAAAAGCATCCTGAAAAAACTGATCTTGCACTTCATTCATCACATTGACTGAATGGTCGCTCAGCGAATAATGATTGTCCAAGCCATTCGACATTCCTTTTCTAACTTCTTGTTTTTTGTATTCATTCTTGCACATATTATTCGCCACTGAAAACACCCATGTTTTAAAAGAGCGAGATGGGTCAAAATAATCCGGTTTATGAACAATTTTAGCAAACAAATCATGCAAGAAATCTTCTGATTTCTCTTTATCCCGCCACAACATGCGCATGAAGTAACTTTTCAATGGCTTTGCATATCGATTGTACAATTCATCAAAAGCGCGCTTATCGCCCGATGCAATGGCTTGCATAAGCAATTCGTCAGACATGGTAGTATGTTGCGCTTTGAACAACCTCATCAATTGGCTCCCTTCAATTTTTGTACCTGTTCGTATTTGTTGCACTGCAAAGCAATGTTGTCAATCCATTTATCAATTTCAGAAAGTTGCCCCAACTGATTATTTGCAAGGTATACACCGCGCAATTGAAACAGCATTGGAAGGTAATTCGCATTCAATGCTTTCGTTTGTTGCAAAGCAGGTTGATTCAGTGACTTACGTTGAAGTTCCTTGTTCCACAATAACTCATTTCGGTAAAAATTTGAATACTCTTTCTCTAGGCTGTAGTCAAAAACAAGGCCAGAAGGGAAAAGACGCGCTTGGACATCCTTAACATACTCCTTTGGAACCGTCATTGATACAGCGAGGTTCTTGCCGGCATTCAGTTCTAAAAAGTTTTGAAAATACTTGACATCAACGAATGTTTCGTTTGAAATTTTATACCCAGCAGCCATTAATCTGGAACGATAGGATTGACTTTGCAGTAAATCAAGAGAGATGATGGCAACATCCGCACGCACCCCTTTTTTCAATTGTAAATAAACCAACGGAAACGTATCATCGAAACCATGAGTAACCAATATGCCATCTGGTTTAACCGACAGCAACAGATCTTCCCCATAATTCAACAACTCATAGCTGAATCGATTTCTATCGATAAGTTTTTGGAGGTAGATTTCAGCATTTTTAGTGTCATCTTTTATAATGTAATAAGCAGCCATTTGCAGTTGAACATCCATATTAGAAGGATTCAACTTTTCAGCTGTTTTTAAATGTTCAATAAGCGATAAGTCATAGTTTCCAGAGATGTAGCTGTACAAATGATACTCAAAAGATGCTGGTGCACTTTTCGCTAATAATTGAACGTTTTCATCCATTAGTTGCTGTTGTGCCAACGATGGCGTTCGCTGAGTTCGCTGTGTATTTACCAGTTGGTAAGTTTGAGTAAAATTCATGCGCACTTCTTCCATTTGATCACTCGCTTCAACCTTTGAACTTTCTATCGATTTTGACATTGCAGTAGGCTGGGCAGCTCGTTGTCCTTCTGAATCTTTCAGAGAATTTTCTGTTTCCTGTCTGATTTGAATTTCCTGATAGGTATAGCTAGTTGTATCAGCTACAGCAGCATGCGTGGTTGACTCAGCAGAATTTCTATCTGCTTTTCCTATCCACCTGCAGCCAGCGGTAAACGAAAGTGTACTTAGTAATATGCAATAAACCTTCAACTTCATGAATTCAGCAATTTTTAAAACGGTACAACTGAACTTTTAATCGGTTCAATAAAAGTACGAATGATTCTTATTTCGATGGGTATGGTGTCAATTTATTGATGTTTTGAACTGTTCGAACTTTTGCTTATCTTCAAGTAAGTAAAACCTAACCAATGAAACAATTAACCGTGACTCGTTCCGAAGGAACGAATAAGCTTTTTGTGAAGCATGCTTTCGACCAGGAACTATTTAATAAACTTAGAATTCTGCCACACATTGAATGGAATAAGGAAAAGAAAATGTGGCAGCTACCTGATGAACCGAAAAGTCTTCATTTGCTTCTTTCAGAATTTCGCGGAATCGCTTGGGTAAATTTGGACTCAGTTAGCAACACAAAGAGCAGACAATCTAGCCAATCATACCAAAGCAAAGTGAATTCTGTTTCGAATACGAACCCATCCGAATTGAACGCTTTAACTGAAGCGCATTTGGAACAACTTCTTCATTTCGAAAACTACTTACGATCTAAAAGATACAGCCCGAATACGATCAAAACCTACAGTGATTCGTTGAGGACTTTTTTCAGGTTTTGTTCAGAAAAACCCATCGATGAATTGGATACTGACGATGTGATCCGATTCAACAATGACTATATTTTGAGAAAAGGATTGTCTGCTAGTTTTCAAAACCAGGTGATCAATGCCATTAAATTGTTTTACCGGAAACGTTTTAATAAGAACATGGATCTCGAAAATTTGCACCGGCCAAGGAGCGAAAAACGCTTGCCAAATGTACTCAGTAAAGAAGAGGTCAAAGCGATTCTTGAAGCACCTGTAAATTTAAAACACCGCGCGATGCTCAGCTTGATCTATGCATGCGGTTTGCGAAGAAGTGAATTATTGAATTTAACATTGAAAGATGTGCAATCAGACAGAAATTTACTTTTCATCAGGCAATCCAAAGGTAAAAAAGACCGTTTGGTTCCGTTGAGTATGAAATTGCTCGATTTATTGAGAACCTATTATAAGATCTTCAAACCAAAACAATGGTTGTTTGAAGGAGAACGCGAGGGGAACAAGTATTCAGAGAAAAGCCTGGAAAACGTCATGAAACAAAGCCTTCATAAAGCAGGAATTCAGAAAAAAGCAAGTTTGCACTGGTTACGTCACAGCTATGCCACTCATTTGCTCGAAAATGGCACCGACCTGCGATACATTCAGGAATTACTTGGTCATTCAAGTTCCAGAACAACAGAAATTTATACGCATGTGAGCACGAAAAATATTCAACAGATCCGCACACCATTTGATGATTTATGATACTTTTAGTGATACAAATATCTCCCACTCGAATAAGGCATATACAACATACACGTGTATGCTATGATATAAGTTGTGGGAGATATAAGTAAGTTAGGTACAAGCAAAAAATGGAAGGAATTCGTACATATTTCAATAAGTTTATCAAGATCACTGATGAGGAATGGAATGCTTTCGCCTCCATTATTCAAA